>ENA-UOJP01000086-UOJP01000086.1-human-gut-metagenome-genome-assembly--contig:-C102-NODE-86-length-201427-cov-27.047529_pt1 | contig 201427 bp, 171 predicted proteins | sample MGYA00242353_ERZ723900 | MGnify/ENA metagenome assembly ERZ723900 | reverse complement strand
TTCCAGTCTAATGCACCGTTGGTCATATACCACCAGCCGTAATCATTCACCGCCATTCCCGTGTAATTAAAATCGATTGCTCCGTTGCTTACATACCACCAGCCATAGTCATTAGCTGCCATTCCGGTATAACTAAAATCGATTGTCCCGTTACTTACATACCACCAGCCGTACTCATTGGCTGCAAGTCCCGTATAATCAAAATCAATTGTCCCGTTACTTACATACCACCAGCCATACTCATTGGCTGCAAGTCCTGTATATCCATAATCCGGATTATCATTGCGGTAATACACCCAGTTATCACCATCATATATCAATCCATTGAGGCTTCCCAACGCATTTCCATTACTATCCACACCGTAAAAAGTTACATTTCCATCGCTATCGGATGTATACCACACTACGGTATCATTGATATATACCGGTTCACAATCTGAAAGCATTCCATTCATGGTATATACCGGGCTGATCTGACTGCCGTCCGCATCAATATATGTATAATCTATTGCTCCGACTGACCGTTTTTGATAGGACCACATCACAAGATATTTATTATCATTTATCTTTACCAGATACGGAGTTGTTGCTGATAAATCACCTTCCAGATTCGTCAGCCAATTCACAAATGTATGTCCGTCTCTTTTTGACTTTCCGACAATGCATACGTTACGATAATCATGCCTGCTGCGGTCATCACTTGTATCTTCCTGATTAATGGAATTGGCTGCAACAAGATATGCACTGTCTGTGACCTCAAATCCACCTACGGATGCACCTGTAGCATTATCTCCAATTTCTCCCGTAAATTCAAAAAGGTCTGTCGATTTACAAGGATTTTTCCAATAATTCATATTGGAAATAAACTGACCATTTGTAAAATCTGTCTGGTATTCTGTCAGTACAATGCTTCTCGGATAGGCATCTCCATGATCCACTGCAACAAGATGGTTTCCTTCCGTTTTAATAAACTGGTTAAATGAGTGGCTCACATACCCGTATTTCGAATTCATAACATCCGTATAAGAATCTGTAATCACCAGCTTGTTTTCATCAAACTGAATGGTTACATTGGCCTGATGACGAAGTCCGTCTGACGACAAATACATCTGATGACTGGTTCTTACAAAAAGATAGCCGTCCGCTTCTGTCATCCTTACACATCCTGCACGAAACGGAAGAAATGTGTTACAATCATACAATCCGGCTGAACCGATTCTGTTCCAGTTCTTGTCATACTTTGTAATTCTGTAACATTCCACCGTATCTGATTCTTCCTCATTTTTCTGTCCTGTTACAATATAGTAAGCATCACCGCCGCTGTAGAAACCGCCATATATAGGAAGTTCCGGGGCAAGCTGTCTGACACCTGTAACGTTATACTGTGAATCGTAATATTCAACATATATATTGCTTGAATCATAATCAGACTGTACACGCATCATATTCCCATTTCCGATATCTACAAGATAAGAACCAATCGGACTTGCACTTCTGGAATAATTATGCAAACGTGTTGCTATCTCAATATCTGATTTTGTGTTCACCGCAGCCTTTGCCGTAACGGATGTACCGCCTGTAAAAATGAGTGCAGCTGCCACCGCTGCCATGGCAAATACGCCTGTTGCAAATTTTTTCAACTTCATACACTATCCTCTTTTCCGGGCTGCTTTTACAAGCCCTGCTGACCCTATTATAGAATAGTCCGGAACAAAAAACAATATTGAAGTTCTGCTTTAAATGCATAAAAGATAAAATGCACTTATCCTCTGTACCGGTTCACTACCGCCATAAATTCCTGCTTCCTTGGCAGTGCCAGTCCTGCCGGAACATACGAAAGCCCACAGACCGATTCAATTCCGTCACGATGAATTTTTTCATAAAGTTCATCTGTTATCTGTAAAAGTGTCTTTTTACCGTCAAACAGGTGTTTCTGTGCATAAGCAAGCATATACCCCAGTGCATTTAACTGTTCTGAATCTACCAGCTGCTCAATATAACGGACATCAATATTTTCCTTATTAATACAGATGGTATCCAGTCCTGTTGTTTTGATTTTTACCCTGTCGTCTGCTCTTTTTGAAGCCTTCGGACAGCGCTTATGACTGCTCTTTTTATATGTCGGATTTTCGGACTGTGCCAGCGGAAATTCCTTTGCCTGTGTTTTTGCATATTCCGTAATATCCACCGGTTCGTAGCGGTTCATCTGAATAATCAGGTCCGCTTTATGAAAATACGAGCCGCAGCTTCCCGCTACAAGTATGGTGGAAATGCCTTCTTTTTCATAAAGTTCCCGCACCCTGTCTATAAACGGAATAATCGGCTCCTGACTGCCATGTACAACCCGCTGCATCAGCACATCACGAATCATAAAATTTGTTGCACTGGTATCCTCATCAATCAGCAGCAGCTTTGTCTGTGCTTCCACAGCTTCTGCTACACCTGCTGCCTGCGATGTACTGCCGCTGGCATCCTGCGTAACAAAATGTACCGTGTCTTTTCCGTTTGGCAGATTGCGGATAAACATGGAAATATCCACATCGTGAATGCTTCTGCCATCTTCTGCCCGTACCTTTACCGCGGTATCATCCGTCACCGTATATTCCCTGCCGTCCCCTGCAATATGATTGTACACACCGGCTTCCAGTGCCTTTAACAGCGTTGACTTACCGTGATACCCGCCGCCGACAATCAATGTCACGCCTTTTGGAATGCCCATGCCGGTTATCACGCCCGCATGCGGCAGGTGCATTTCAACACGCAGGGATTTAGGCGACTGAAAAGGAAATGCCTGCCGCATGGGACGGTCAGATACCCCGGACTGTCTTGGAAGCACTGCACCGTCTGCTACAAATGCCGCCAGATTTTTTTCTTTTAACTGTCTGCGCAGACATGCCGTATCTTCTGCAAGGTGGACTGCTTTTTGTAATTCTTTTGCCGGAACTGCCGAAAAATACAGCGTCTTTTTTACACACTCCGGCAGATATCCGAATAAAATCTTTTCCAGTGCTTTTGCATCAATTGTCCTTCCATGCGCCGGAAAACCAATTTCCAGCCGCACTGTCACACTGCCTGTATGATTATCCATCTGACACGCTGAGCGGGATAAAATTTCCTGTCCGCAGCGGCTTACAGATAATAAACCGCTTTTCCCCGAACCTTTTGCCTGAAAAGAATAGTTTTGAACTTCCCCTGCAAACAGGCGCAGCACAAAATCCTGCACTGCTGTACGCTTATCCTCTGTATCATAATATTCTTTTGGGAAACCGGCTTTCTGTCCCGACACTTCTATATGTACCTTTGACGGTGCTGCAAACGGATCTCCCTGCACATGGTCAATAGAGAGCATATATGCACCAAAGTCATACATTCCCTGCAATTCTTTATATGCCGGATACCCCCTGTGGTCTATTCTTGCCAGCATATTTTTTAAAACTTCCTGCGATTTCAAAATTTACTCCATTCTGACCTTTCTAAGCGTCTTATCTACTTATTAAATTCTTTTGCAATTTTTGAAATGTATAAAATAGAAGCTAAATCCCATGCTCCTTCAAATACAAAGACCACACCGATAAACAGCATAACCGCCGCTACCGTTGCAAACGGATTAAACAGGACAACAATTCCCAAAATAATCATAACTGCCGCACAGACTGCCTCAATCCACCAGCCACCGGCATCCAGCTTTCTAAAATCCAATGCATACTGCAATTTTAAAATACCGTCCACAATAATGATAATTGCAAAAACAGTGGTTAAGAATACTTCAATAATGCCCGGACGAATCAGAATATACAATCCAAAGCCTGCCAGTGCAACGCCCTGAACCAGTCCGAATGAACCAAGAATCTCATTATTTCTAAAATACGCAACCAGACGAACCACACCCCAGATACAAAGAACCGCACCCACACCGCGGCAGATGATATTACCCGAAGTATTCGGGAACAGAATCATAAAAATTCCCGCCAGCATCAGCACAATGGACAATCCTATCATTTCATTTCTAATTCCTTTAATTTTCTTTACCAAGCCTTCCATAAGTCATGCTCCTTCCTTAGGTTTCGCTGTCCTGGACTTTTGTCCCTGACATCTTTTTATCATTATAGCATAAATGCCATCCTTTGTTTGTTAAATTTTTCATAAACTTCAGGACAAAACCTCTGATAAGGAAGAAGCATCACCGCCTGCTGCAAGTTTACCGGAAACGGTGCTTATGGAAATCCCTCTGCTTACAGGGATTTATAGGTGCATGAAAACTTCTGCTTTGCTTCATCGACCTTTTTATCCTCTGCCTCCGGTGTCGGATAAAGTCCTCTTGTATGCATGGCATTAAAAACTTCTTCCTGAATCTTGTGTTCCTCAGACAGACAGTTTAAAATTGCCTCGCGCACAGTATCATGCACACATTCATTTGCATACGTGTTGTAATTATTGGTTGCCGTCTTTTCGGCTGTTAATGCATCCTGTAACACTTCCTTATCCGTATAAAGCTGTTCCATAACAAACCTCCGTTTTTCTTTTATTTTGTTTTAGCCAAGCTGCTTGTAAAGGGAATCAAAATGTTTCTGGTGTCTTTCTGAAATCTGTTCAAATTTATCCTTAATTTCCTCGTCTTCTGCATGGTTTGCAAGCATCTTAAACTTTTTGATGAGTAATTCTTCTTCACCTAAAAGGTCATTTAATGCCAGTAATTCTTTTTCTGAAATTGAATTCATCCCGGTTCTCCTTTTTTGATTGATTTGCAGCGCAAAATACATCTGCACCATAAGAGTATAACCATTCTTTGTTTTTTCACTCCCGAACATATTTTCACCTTTTCAGAATTTACCACTTTACGAACATTTGTTTGTGTGTTATAATAAATCAAACAAATGTTCTAATTAAAAAGGGGAATGTTATGATTATTCAACAAGATATGGATTTGATGAAAAAGCTGACGATTCTTTCTGATGCTGCGAAGTACGATGCCGCCTGTACCTCCAGCGGTGTCGATAAAAAAAATAACGGTGCGGGACTTGGCAATGCGAAAGCTTGCGGCATCTGCCACAGTTTCTCAGCCGATGGCAGATGTATTTCCCTATTAAAGATTCTTTTTACCAACGAATGTATTTACAACTGCCGCTACTGTGTGAACCGCTCCTCCAATGACGTCCTGCGTGCCACATTTACACCGGAAGAAGTCTGCCGCCTTACAATTGAATTTTACCGCCGCAATTATATTGAAGGACTGTTTTTAAGTTCCGGTATTATCGTAAGCCCCGATGAAACGATGAAACGGCTTACCGAAACCGTGATGCTGCTGCGCACGAAATATCACTTTGGCGGCTATATCCACCTTAAAGGGATTCCCGGTGCTTCTCAAAGCCTGATTGAAACCGCCGGGTGGTATGCCGACCGCATGAGTGTGAATCTGGAACTTCCGACTGCTGATGGTCTAAAGACCCTTGCGCCGCATAAGAGCCGTAAAAATATCCTGACCCCGATGCGGCAGTTACAGCGTGGTATTCATGCCAGCCAGCTCGCACTGGGAATACAGGAGCCTTCCCATGGTTTACTTTCAGAAAATGCCCCTGTTCAGACCGGCTTATCCCACGGCACAGGCGTCCTGTCTGCTTCGGGATACCAGCCACCGCAGCGTTCTTTACAAAGACAGCAGCCCCGCTTTGTGCCTGCCGGGCAAAGCACGCAGATGATTATCGGTGCCACAAAAGAAACGGACTATCATATTGTGACCGTTGCAGAAGCCCTCTATCACAACTATGATTTAAAACGTGTGTTTTATTCGGCTTTTGTCAATGTCAATCACGATGAAGCCCTGCCGGCGCAGCCTGACGGAAAAGGTGTACCGCTCTTACGCGAACACCGCCTGTACCAGGCAGACTGGCTGATGCGATTTTATGGTTTTCATTCCGGTGAACTGCTATCTGAGGAAAAGCCGAATTTTAATGTTTTATTAGACCCCAAATGTGACTGGGCAATCCGGCACTTAGAGCAGTTCCCGGTTGAAATCAACCGTGCAGACTACTACACACTGCTAAGAGTTCCGGGTATCGGTGTCCGCTCTGCCCAGCGCATTGTAAAAGCCCGCCGCAGTGCCAGACTGGATTTTAAGGATATTAAAAAGATGGGTGTTGTATTAAAGCGGGCGCTTTATTTTATCACCTGCTCCGGCAGAACACTCTACCCAATCCGAATGAATGAAGATTTTATTACCAATAGAATTATCGGTGTTGAAGCCTTAAACCGGTATCAGATTGAACACCATGACAGCTACCGGCAATTGTCGCTCTTTGATGATTTTCACATGGATACACCATCATCTGACAAATAGAATGTTATCAATAAACAATGAAAGGAAGACCGCCTGATGTATACATCCAGACTCAAAGCACCACTATGCCCCGTTACCGTTTATCTTTGCGAAGATACCATTGACGGTATTTTTACAGCCATTTACCGTGCATGGGCAGACGGCACCAGCCATACTGATGTCCGTGTGCGCACCAACGATACAATGTCCTTATTTGAAACCTATATCTTTAGTGAAAGCGATGGAACCCTTGCCCGGAAAGTCCAGCGTTCTATCATCCAAAAGTTATCTGTTGATATTTATGAAACCTGTTATCAGGCGATGCTTTCCGATGATGATAAAAAAGCTTCCACGCTGTATCACTTTTTACAAAAAGCCTTCCGCTGCGGCAGTAACATTTTAAACCGTCTTAACGACCCCGACGTTTTCCGGATTTTTGAACTGTCACGCACCGTCGGGCATGAAGCACACAAGTATCTTGGTTTTGTGCGTTTTGAAGAACGCAATGAAAATCTGCTGACAGCACGTATTCAGCCCAAATCAAATGTCCTGCCGGTGCTTGCCGCACATTTTGCCGACCGGCTGCAGCCTGAAAACTGGATTATTTTAGATACCATCCGCCGTTTTGCTGCAATCCACCCGGCTGGAAAACCTTATTTCTTACAATGGGGTGTGACAGAAGAAATGCTTTTATCCGTTCCGGTTTCAGACCATGAAAAAGACTGGGAGCAGCTCTGGTCCTGCTTTTTTAACACCATTGCGATTCAAGAACGTAGAAACACCGACCTGCAGCGCAGTCTTATGCCGTTACACTACCGCACTTATATGCCGGAAATCACAAAATAAGACAAATGGTAATATTTAATTCTGATTTTAGTGCAGGCGCAGACTGCGCTTTCCCGGCAGCTGCTTTTTATCAGACAGCAGCCATATCAGCCCATGTGCCAGCCTGCGCTCCACCTTGCACATATGTCCGCCGGGTTCATGGACAAAAGTAGTCTGCGCCACTTTCTGAAATGCTTCATATGTCCATCTGGTATCTTCTTCGATATGGCACATTGATGGATCTGTTGTATTCTTTTCCTTGCCGCCAAGACTGAAATACACACTATCTTTTATCCGCATTTCCTTTTCCTGCAATTTCTTTTCAATCTGTTCCCGGCAGTAGTCCTGAAATCCCGGATACCACAGTGAACCAGAACAGCTGATACAGCCCGCAAATCCCAGTTCAAAGTAATAATACAGTGCTGCAAGCCCACCGAGCGAATACCCCAGTGTATACACCTCTCCCGACAGTGGAAAGCTTTCTTTTAAATACGGCAGTAACCGGTATTGTATAAAATCAAGATACTGCGGTGCATTCCCGGCAAATTCACGCCCCTGCAATGCCGTGGCATACCACGGTGAATAATCCGCATCCCATTCTATCGGACCATATAGTGCCAGCACAAACGGTCTGACTTTGCCCGCTTCTATCTGCGGCATAACTGCTTCTTTTAAGCTGTCATGCAGCTTTTGTGTATATTCTCCCACAAACGCAAAAACAAGCGGGAATTTCTCCCCGCCTGCCTCTGCCATGGAATGTTGCTGCTCCGTGCAAAACACCTCCGCCCTGCACGTCTTTTCTTCCAATAAAAAAATCATACTACTCCTTATTTTTTCCACGTTCCCGGCGCAAGCAGTATCAGCATTGGGAATATTTCAAGCCGTCCTGCCAGCATATCAAAAATCAGCACGATTTTTGAAAACATGGAAAATCCTGCAAAATTCCCGGTCGGTCCAACGACATTTAAGCCCGGTCCGATATTGTTAAAGGTTGCCGCAACCGCTGTAAAATTCGTCGTCAGATCAAACTTATCAAAACTGATTAACAACACGGAAAGCATATAAATAAAAATATATGCAATCAGATAAATATTAGCTGAACGGATTGTATCATGATCCACTGCTTTGCCATCACATTGAATTACTTTCACGCTGCGCGGATGAATCAGCGTAGATAATTCTTTTTTCAATGTTTTAAAATAAATAATATATCTCGATACTTTCATACCGCCGCCCGTACTTCCCGCACAGGCACCGATAAACATCAATACAACTAATATCGACCTTGAAAAATTCGGCCATAAATTGAAATCCACTGTTGCAAAACCGGTTGTTGTCATCACGGACGCAACCTGAAAAGCTGAATGATGCAGGTAATAAAACGGGCTTCCCCCTTGTACAATCGTAAGGTTGGCTGCAATCATCAGCGTTGCGGCTGCAAAAATAATCAGATACCAGCGTACTTCTTCCATTGCAAAAGCTTCTCTTACTTCTTTCACCAGCAGTAAGAAATAAAAATTAAAGTTAATGCCAAAAAGCACCATAAAAATCGTTACGACATTTTGCAGGTACGGACTAAAACTGCCCATACTGTCATTGTAAACACCAAAGCCACCGGTACCTGCCGTACCGAATGCCGTACAGATGGAATCAAATAAAGACATTCCGCCTGCCAGCAGTAACAGCATTTCAATCACTGTCATTGTCAGATAAATCCCATAAAGTGTCATTGCACTCTTTTGCAGCTTTGGCAGCAATTTGCCAAACTTCGGTCCCGGACTTTCCGCACTCATCAAATAGACTTCTGAGCTGCCTCCAAGAGGCAGAATTGCCAGAATAAATACCAGTACACCCATACCGCCAATCCAGTGTGAAAAACTCCGCCAAAACAGCATACACTTTGGCAGGCTCTCTACCTCCAGCAGAATACTCGCACCGGTTGTTGTAAAACCGGATACAATTTCAAACATTGCATCAACAGGATTGGGAATCACACCACTTAATACAAATGGCAGCGCACCAATGATACTTAATACAATCCAGCTTAATGAAACAGACACAAAGCCTTCTTTTGCAAAAAAGGAACGGTTTCCGCTTTTCCTATGGGTCATATGCGTTCCCACCACCAGACAGGCTGCCCCGCATACCGCAAAATATATGCCGCTGGACTCTCCGTAAATTAATGCTATTATTACCGGAATCAACAGAAATGCCCCCTCAAAACGGATGACATGTCCTAAAATTGTTCTAATAATTGAATAATTCATCTTTCTTCACCATTCTGCTGCAAATGCAGCAAATTTCAGACTCAAACTAATCTTCATTTCAAATCACGTTGCTGTTATTTTAAAATGTCTGACAGACGCTTTAAACCAAGATGGGTCGTTACCACAATCACGGAATCTCCCTCCAGCAGGCAGTCCTGTCCACTCGGGGTAATAATATTTCCGCCACGGTTAATACAGCAAAGCAGCAGGTTCTTTTTTAACTTTAAGTCCTGAAGCTGCACGCCGGTCAGTCCCGGTGTGTCACAAACAACAAACTCCAGTGCTTCCACACGGTTATCCATCAGTCTGTACAGTGTTTCTATGCTATTATTACTCTTTGAATTTTCCATTGCGCGCACATACTGTAAAATAAATTCTGTCGTAATAAACTTTGGTGAAACGACACTGCCAACATTTAATTCTTCACTGACTTCTTCAACACGGATTCTATTGATTTTAACAATATTTTTAGCATTGGCAACCTTTTTTGCATGCAAAGATAAAAAGAGATTTTCCTCATCAAATCCGGTCAGTGCAACAAAGGCATCTGTTGCCGCAAGATCTTCTTCCTCTAAGAGCTTATTGTCCGTTGCATCTCCATGAATAATCATCGTCTTTGGCAACAGACCGCTTAAAAGTTCACAGCGCTTACGGTTCATTTCAATGATTTTCACCCTTTTATTTGCCTTATTCAAAATCTTTGCAAGATAATAAGACATTGTACCGCCGCCGGCAATCATTACATTTTTAATATTTCTTGTGTGGATTCCAACCTCTTTGCACATCTTATCAACCTCAGCAAGGGGCATAATTACGGAAATATTATCGCCCTTCTTTAAGACAACATCTCCGCTTGGAATGATAATTTCATGATTTCTTTCAATCACACAGATTAAAAAACTTCCTTTAAATGCGCCGCCCACATCAGCAACCTTCATATCTGCAAGCACAGAGCCTTCCGGAATCAGAAAACGAATCATATTCACCCGGTTGTTTGCAAAAGAATCCACTTCCATCGCAGACGGAATCTGAATCAGTCTTGCAATTTCAACTGCCGTTGCCCATTCCGGATTAATTGTCAGCGACAATCCCATTTCCTGCTTAATAAACTGAATATCTTCATTATATTCCGGGTTACGCACTCTTGCCACGGTATGACAGTTTGATGCTTTTTTTGCAATCAGACAGCTGAGCAGATTAATCTCATCACTGTCTGTCACAGCAATAAATAAATCCGCATGCTCAATTCCTGCCTCTTTTAATGTGGAATATACGGTACAATTTCCTTCAATAACCTGTACATCAATCATTCCCATTACCTTTTTTAATAATTCCGGTGCCGTATCAATAAATGTTACCTCATGTCTTTCTCTGACAAGCTGTTCTCCCAGGGTTGTGCCTACTTTTCCACAACCGGCAATTATAATATTCATTTTAATCCGATACCCTTTCCCTTAACCTCTTCAATATTAGCGCTATGAGTGGCATGCCACTTTTTGTTATATAAAAAATAGCTGTATGCTATGTATTATAACAGATTTCTTAAATAACTCAACAGATTTCTTATTTATAAACTGCAAAAAGTACCCGAAAACACTTCCGGATACTTCTTACTTTATGGTATTTTATTTTTGTTTCCTTACTCTGCTTCTGTCCACAGTCCGTCTGCATTCAGACGATCCCAGTCTACTTCCAGTACGGTTACCATATGCCCCCTGTAACCCATCTGTTCTTTTTCCAGGATATATTTTTGTTTCAAAAGATTATCTAATGCAAGTTTAACCTTCTCATATGGAACATGATTATATTCCGAAACACTCTTTACTGTTTTTCCGTATGTGACCGTCGTTTTCGGTTTATTCCGCAATCTGTTTAAGCTTGTCAGAATTAATTCGTTATAATGATTCTTTTCCTGTGACTGTCTTGGCATCTCCACATAACTGGTTGCCTCTGATTTCAACCTGTTGCTGAATCCGTATTTCACACCATAAATAACTACCTTTTTTCCCAACTCTTTCAAATACTGTACAACTTTTGTAAAATGTGCATCCCCTGTAAATAAAACATAAACTTCTTCGTTTTCTTTATCTGCAACGCTTCTATATATAGCATCCAGCATAATCACATCTGTAAAATCCTTATCTACGCCGTCTTTTTCACTCGCTGTATGAATTACATTTTTAGTCAGGCTTTTCAGACGTTCTAAATCCATGCCGATATTATACTTTGAAAAATCTCCAAATATATACAATCTGCTGATTTCATATTCATCTTCCAGTTCTTTTAACCATTCTTCAATATTGGGTTTCATCTGAAAATTGTTGCGATAGCCATAATACCAATGCTCATAATCTACAAAAATTGCTGCCTTCGGCTTTCCGCCTTTTTTCTTAAACCAAAACACTTCTTCACCCCCTTTAATTTGCTCCCATAAAATACCATACGTATTAATCATACTAAATTTGTATGTAAAAATCAAATAAATTTGCACAAGGCATTTTCACCCCATGCAAATTTATTTTTCATATAAGCCTCATTTCTGAACGGCTTTGCCGCAAAGCGATTTCTCATCTGCCCTCAGGGCTATTAAACTTCATCAATCGCCTTGCCGATATCATGACGCATATACTTATTGTCGAAGTTAACCCATTCTGTTGCTTCATAAGCATTGGCACGGGCTTCCTTTAACGTCTTTCCGGTTGCCGTAACACCTAATACACGTCCGCCGTTTGTAACAATTTTTCCGTTTTCGTCAAATTTTGAACCGGCATGGAACAGATAATATCCGTCCTTGTCCTTGAAATTTTCCATTCCCGTAATTTCAAAGCCCTTTTCGTATGCCAGCGGATAACCGTCAGATGCCAGTACAACACAGACACATGCATTGTCTTCAAACTGTAAGTCAATCTGATCAAGTGTGCCGTCAATGCAGGCTTCAAATACATCAATAATATCATTCTTCATTCTCGGAAGAACAACCTGTGCTTCCGGATCACCGAATCTTGCATTATACTCTAATACCTTCGGTCCTTCCGGTGTCAGCATCAATCCGAAGAAAATAACACCTTTAAACGGTCTTCCCTCCGCTTTCATTGCATCTACCGTTGCCTGATAAACATACTTCTTACAGAACGCATCCACTTCATCTGTATAGAACGGACTTGGTGAAAAATTACCCATACCACCTGTATTTAAGCCCTGATCGCCGTCTTTTGCACGCTTGTGATCCTGCGCAGAAGACATAATCTTAATCGTGTTACCGTCTACAAACGAAAGTACTGACACTTCACGGCCTGTCATAAATTCTTCTACGACAATGGTATTGCCTGCCGAACCAAATTTCTTATCTAACATCAGTTCGTTGACACCAGCCATTGCATCTTCCTTTGTTTCACAAATTAAAACACCTTTACCGAGTGCCAGTCCGTCTGCTTTTAACACAATCGGATACTTTGATGTTTCAAGATATTTTTTGGCTTCTTCCGGTGATGTAAATGTTTCATAAGCCGCTGTCGGAATATGATACTTCTTCATCAAATCCTTTGAAAATGCCTTAGAACCTTCCAGAATCGCTGCATTCTTTCTCGGTCCGAACACTCTTAAACCTTCTGCTTCAAATACATCAACAATACCGCCGACTAACGGATCGTCCATACCGACAACCGTCAGGTCAATCTGATTGTCCTTTGCAAAGGCTGCCAGCTTATCAAATTCCATTGCTTTGATGTTGACACATTCGGCAACTTCTGCAATTCCTGCATTTCCCGGCGCACAGTAAATCTTTGACACCTTACTGCTCTTTGAAATCTTCCAGCAGATTGCATGCTCTCTGCCGCCGCCTCCTACTACAAGTACTTTCATCTTTTACCTCTCCAATATTCTTATTTCTGATTTGCTATCATATTAATGGCAGCAGGAAGCAGTTTCCACTCTGCCTGTTCCATTACACGTTTCTGAAGGATTTCCGGTGTATCGCCTTCTTCTACCATAACAGGCTTCTGCGCGATAATTTCTCCGGTATCCATTCCCTCATCTACATAATGAACGGTTGCACCTGTTACCTTTACACCTTTTTCAAGCACCGCTTCATGCACGTGCAGACCATAGTAGCCCACACCGCAGAAAGATGGAATCAGAGAAGGATGGATATTAATAATCCGGTGGCTGTACTGGTGTACCATTTCTTCCGGAATCTTAACAAGATACCCGGCCAGAACGATTAAATCCACCTTCAGCTCATTGATCTTTTCAAGCAGCGCCTTATGAAAATCTGCTCTGTCTGCATAGTCCTTCGGAGAAATGCAGAGTGCTTCAATCCCGTTTTCCTTTGCTCTTGTCAGCGCATATGCATTGGCATTGTTGCTGATAACTGCTACAAGCTCTGTATTGGTAATTGTACCGTCTTTTACGGCATCAATAATTGCCTGGAGATTTGTTCCGCCTCCGGAAACCAGAACTGCAACTCTTAGCATACAGTTACTCCCTTCTCACCGGCTTCTACACGACCGATTACATAACCTGTTTCACCTGCTTTTGCAACAGCGGCTAACACCTTGTCTGCATCTGCCGGATCAACAGCAAGTACCATACCGATACCCATGTTAAAGGTATTGTACATCATCTTTTCTTCGATTTCACCGTCATTCTGAAGCATCTTAAAGATTGCAGGTACTTCATAGCTGTTCTTTTCGATGACTGCATGTACACCGTCATGTAACATTCTAGGAACATTTTCATAAAAACCACCGCCTGTAATATGACTGCAGCCCTTAATCTTTACACCGGCATTTTTAATTTCTTTTAATGTCTTTACATAAATCTTTGTCGGAGCAAGTAATGCTTCACCTAAAGTTTTTCCTAATGCATCATAATATGTATTTAATGCTTCTTCTGTAATTTTAAATACACTTCTTACCAGAGAAAATCCATTGCTGTGTACACCGCTTGATGCAATACCGATTAAAGTATCCCCGGCTTTGATGTCTTTTCCTGTAATTAAATCTTTTTCATCTACAACACCGACTGCAAAACCTGCAAGGTCATATTCGTCTACCGGATAAAATCCCGGCATTTCTGCGGTCTCACCACCGATTAATGCACATTCGGACTGAAGACAGCCGTCTGCAACCCCTTTTACAATCTGTGCAATCTTTTCCGGTTCATTCTTACCGCACGCAATATAATCTAAGAAGAATAACGGTTCACCGCCTGCACATGCAATATCATTAACGCACATTGCCACGCAGTCAATGCCGACTGTATCATGCTTATCCATTGTGAAAGCAAGCTTTAACTTTGTACCGACACCGTCTGTACCGGATACAAGTGTTGGCTTTTCCATATCCTTAAACTTATCCATTGAAAATGCACCTGAGAATCCTCCCAGACCGCCAAGCACCTCCGGACGCATGGTCTTTGCCACATGCTCCTTCATTAATTCAACTGATTTGTAACCGGCTTCAATATCCACACCTGCTTTTTTGTAATCCATTTTTTTCTCCATTCTGCTGCCTTGCAGCTTAATTTTTCTGTAGCGTTCAATCTATAATTATTTTGTATAATTCTTATAACCGACTTCCTGAAGGTGCGCATCTTTTTTCTGTACGCTTTCCTTTAAGCCCGCAGAATAATCCTTTAACTTTGAAAGAAGTTCTGCATCGGATGTTGCAAGAATCTTCGCTGCAAGAAGTCCTGCGTTGGCACCGCCGTTAATGGCTACGGTTGCAACCGGAATACCGCTTGGCATCTGTACAATCGAATAAAGAGAATCCCTGCCGCCTAAAGAAGTGGTGTGCATTGGAATACCAATGACCGGCATCGGAAAAATTGCCGCACACATACCCGGTAAATGTGCTGCCATTCCTGCACCTGCAATAATAACCTTAAATCCCTTTTCTTCTGCTGTCTTTGCATATTCAAAGAATACATCCGGTTCTCTGTGTGCCGAAATGATCGTCATCTCATAAGAGATTCCCAGCTGTTCAAGAATATCTGCTGCCTTTGCCATAACTGGCATATCAGAATCGCTTCCCATCACAATTCCTACTTTTGCCATAACTTGATTCCTCCATTCTGCCGGTTCATACCTGCATTTTGATTTTATTTGTAGTATTATTTAATTGTACTTTGTTTTATATTTTCCGTCAATATCTTAATCCAAAAACTGTTATTTTAAAAACGGTTTGTTTAATTCTTCACAGCCTGCAAGTACAAATCTGCCGTTTTCAATAATGACGGTTTCGCTGCCATCTTCCGATACTGCCGAAATACTGCCGATTTCATCATACGGAATTGTAATGTCCGTATGGCAGTTAAAATACGCTTTTTCCGGCTCGGTCTTTCGCAGTATGGAAATTTCATTATCCCGTGAAATAATTTCCTTACCGTTCGGATTGTATACAATATTGTCCTCCGCTCTGGAATAACATGTATCACCGATTGCAAAATGCGGTCCCATTTTTTCCACAATAAGAATCGGCAGCTTGTATACAATGTCGTATTGATTTGCCATCACATACGCTGTTGTATTCGTTCCGATTGCAAATTCACCGATTGGCAGGGTGTCATGGTTCAATAACACATTTTCTTTAAAATACTGTCTGCCTTTTTTCGCATCTTCAAAATTATCACAGGAATAATCCGTGACCATACCATCTTTAAAAGACACCTTTAAATTAATAAATTTCAAATCATTCAGATAAACACTGCTGACATTTAAAATGCCTTCTGTTCCTTTTAAAACGGGAGAGGTAAAGACTTCTCCCAACGGAATGTTGACATCGGCAAGACAGTTTTCAAAAACCGTTTCCTTCTGCGGATTGGTGATTTTCTGCAGAGACACACGCATATCCGTCTGATTATTACCACATCCTTTGACATGCACGTATTCCGCGCTATCCAGAGCATCAATAATGGTCTGCTGGATTTTCTTATACTGATTGTAGTCGAGGGTATTAATCCGCACGATTTCATGAAAGATTTTTTCATATTCGTCCGCATTTTCACTGATTTCCGGCAGCGGGTATGCAATAATCGTAAAGCTTCTTTCCTCGCCTTTAATATATTTGTTGACAACTGCCGAAGACTCGCTGTCATATTTTACAGAAAGCTTCTGCTGTTTTTCATCTAAATGCAGGGCTTCTTTTTTATCTTCCGGCTCAAACGGATTTTCGCCGAACACTTCCATGACCGCAGGACCGCCAAAAACTGCCGCTGCTTCCCTATGCTGTTCATATGCAAAGCGGAGTGCCCCAAGCTTTCGCTCTGTAAACTGCGCGTCCAGGTAGAGTGCATTGTCAAAACGATGGTCGTAGTCCATCTGCTTGTTCGGGCTGGTTGCGTAATAACCGATTTTGTGGTGCATGCGCTTATTGATAGAATGCTGTGCCGCACGATATATCGTCGTCTTTAAGCCCATCTGTTCAAACTGACGGATTTCCTCTCTTACCAGCCGTTCAAATCCGATGCAGTAACGGATATTAACCAGTTTCTTTTTGCTGATATCTTTATTGCCCAGTTCAAATCCGATGCGGTATCCTTCCGTAAAGGTCGATGCCATTTGTTCAATCTCTGTCTGGGAAAGCGTATTTAAAAATGCTGCGGTACGAAGTTCATTTTCCGTAATATACTCACCATACCGGTATAAATATCTCAAATCCGTCAAATCGCTGTCCATAATAATGCGCACCGCAAAATCCAGCGACGGGTCTAACTGCTCCCGCACCCTGTACTCAATAAAATCATCGCTGTAATCACTCATATACCAGTAAATGGAATCCTTTAACTGTGCCGCAATATTTTCACCGCCCTTGCAAATGCAGTAACATTCAACAAAAAGTTCTAACAATACCGTAAAATCAGCTTTACGCTGTTCTGCTGCAAACACGATACACCCGCGCAGTTCTGTATACAAAAACGATAAAATCCTGCCTATGTCTTCTCCAAGCCGTGCACAGGCATAAGACGGATTGGCAAAGCTGTTATCATATTGTTTCCCGATAATGTCTTCATACAAAACCGTATTCCAGTGCTGCAATTCTTCCAATGGCAGTTTATCATATCCACCGGCTTTTCTTTTCTCATTCCATTTATCCACAAGTAAAAGAAATTCTGCCGTGTACGTAAAATATGCTGCCAGTCCGGCATCTTCTATCTCTGAATTTTCTTTAATTTCCGCAATACGATCAATTGCCAGACCGTATCGTTCCTTCAGATTATCTTCAAACATTTACAAATCCTCACTATTCACACTATGCCCATCATCAGCACTGCTACCATAAATATTGCAAAAATACCACACATCAGGGAACCTGCTCTTGAAAATGTATAAAACTTATCTTCTTCTTTAAAACTTAACAGTCCGATAACCAACCCAATAACAGAAAGCATGAAACTGAGCAGTCCAAGGCTTCCTACCTCGAGTCCGGCATTTCCTTTTGCCTGGAATGCAATATAAATGCCATAGCCAAACGACACCAGTGCCGCCAATCCCATGACTGTTGATATCATGCCCCCCAAGGTCTGGCTTTTATCCGAAAATTTATATTTATTAAAAAGTTTCATGATTTTTTCCTTTTCCTATGAAACTGACACATTTTTTTGTAACACAAAAACGTGAGATAGCCCAATACACCACCGAGTGTATTGAGCATTAAATCATCTACATCAAAACTTCCCACTTTAGATACAAGCTGAATCAGTTCGATTGCAAGACTTAACCCGAATGTATACAGCATACACCCAAAAAACTTAATCCGATGGTCTGCAATCAGCGGCAGGCAGAACCCGAATGGCATAAATGCTACCACATTTCCCGCAATATTGGCAAGCACCGCCGTCAGACCAAGCTGCCAGAAGTGATTAACAAACCGCTTGATTTCTTTAAATGGTACAAGATTATACCGGTACGTGCGTGATACATCCGTCCTTCCGAGAATTTCCGCAAAGAACATAAAATATACCAGTGCAGCAATATACGCAATAAAAATCAGCCATTTCAATGTCTTTTTCATTTTTCTATTTTTCACACAATGCCCATACCTTCCTGATACGCTTAAAATAATGTGTCGGATTTATGTGCCAGAAGTCTTGCACCATTTACAATCAGCAATACTCCTGTTGTAACACCACATACGACTGAAATAATGCCAAAAACAATATTCCCGGCGCCAATTGACTTGATTTTTTTATATAACTTTTCGTCCATACTACTCCTCATTTCTGAGCGACTTTATCGCGAAGCTGCGATGAGAAATTCGCGCAGGCGATTTCTCATCTGCAATCATGGAGATTTGTTTTCGCTCAGAAACAAATCTCCGTGTGAAAAATAAGCGCATCAGCGTTATTTTTCACACTATCCTCATTTCGCAAACATTTACTTCCTTATGCTTCCTTCGCACCGTATTCTTCGTAATACTTGTCAATGGCAGCCTTAATTTCATCATCAATAACCACCTTGCCGTTGCAAGGCTTGTTGTATAAATGTTCTACAACGTCTGACATGCTGACAATTGCATTTGCCGGAAAACCGTACTTTTCCTGAATTTCAACAAGGGCACTCTTTTCGCCTTTGCCACGTTCCATTCTGTTTAAAGACACCATTAAGCCTTTGATTGTCACATCGCCCTGTGCCTGAATAATCGGAAATGTTTCTTCGATGGATTTACCGGAAGTTGTTACGTCTTCAATAATAACTACTTTATCTCCGTCTTTAATCGGGCTGCCCAGTAAGATACCTGCATCGCCGTGGTCTTTTGCTTCTTTTCTGTTAGAGCAGTAACGGATTTCTTTACCGTAAAGTCTGTGATATGCCATGGTTGTTGCCACGCTTAACGGAATACCCTTGTAAGCCGGTCCGAACAGCACATCAAAATCATCACCGTAGTTATCGTGAATTGCCTTCGCGTAATACTCACCCAGCTTTTCAAGCTGTGCACCCGTTACATAAAGTCCTGCATTCATAAAAAACGGGGACTTTCTGCCGCTCTTTAAAGTAAATTCACCAAACCGCAACACATTGCAGTCTACCATAAATTCTATAAATTCCTGTTTGTACTGTTCCATAATCTATAAAGCCTCCTGTTTGTAATACTTTTAACAATTTTTAATATCTTTTTGATGTTGGCGACAAAAGGTCACTCACCCACCTATAAGCAGACTTATGTGGTTTTAGACCTTCTGACCATGACATTTCTTTTTTATTCTAGCATAAATTTCCCGGTGTTTCAATATATGGTTGTTTTTGGAAGAAAAAGGGCAATTTGCAATACAAACTGCCCAACCGATATATACAGCCGAAAAGAAAGTCTGTTTCTACACCCGGCCGGCATACTCTTATACGATAAATTTTTCAACCTGTGACTTTAATACATCTGCCGATGCATGTGCCTTAGAAGCTTTTTCTTTAATATCTGACGATTTTTCAACCACAACAGTTGTCTTTTGTGCAATATCCGTTGTACCGGAAGCTCCCTCCGATGCCGCCTTACTTACATCACCAATACCATTCATTACCCCACTGATAGAAGCAAGCAATTCTTCTGAAGAGGCCGAAAAATCCGTAACCAGTTCGTCAACCTTTTGCGCATCATCATTATACGAATCTGCCATTTGTGAAAAGTCTTCCAGATTCTGTACAACATCTGTTCCGACAAATTCAAGCAGTCTTGCAGAATCCCCTGCAAGATTATCAACCGCACCCACAACACTTTGTGTTACTTCCTGAATATTAGAAACCGTTTCCTTGGACTGTTCAGCAAGTACACGAATCTGCTCGGCAACAACCGCAAAGCCTTTTCCGGCTTCTCCTGCCCTTGCCGCCTCAATGGATGCATTAAGAGCCAAAAGATTCGTCTGTGCCGTAATCCCCATAATAGATTCTGCCAGTATGCCAATCTGGTCTACGATTTTAATATCTTCCAGTGCCTTTGTCAGATGGTCACTAATGTCTTCATGAATTTCATGTGTATGTTCATATTTTTTCTGCGTTGTATCCTTAATCACAACTGCACGGTCACGGATACTGTCTGCTTCAAGCGCACCATCCTGTGAACGTGTTGCAATGCTTTTCGCTGCCGTTTCAATTTCATGTGACATTGCATCAATCTGCTGTGAGGATGCCGCTGTTTCTTCCATGGCTGCTGCCAGTTCCTGTGTTGTGGCTGACACCTCTTCAATTTCATGGTCAAGGGACCGGACATTTTCATCAATCTCCTCAACCATACCGCCGATATTCGATGCTTGGCCTTTTACCTCACCAATCAATGTACCTACTTCACAACGCATATTTTCAAGAAATACCGAAAGCTGCCCGAAATCGTCTTTTCTCTTTAAAAGTGCCGGGGCAGTCGGCTGTGAAAAATCTCCCCGTCCCATTGTCTTTATAGAAACTACCGCTTTCTTTAACGGCACGGTAATACTGCGTGTAATGACAATCAGCAGGATAATCAGTAAAACTTCAACTGCAATGACCAGACCAATAAAAATTCCTTCCCTGCTGAGCACATAAGCCGCATATTCTGACCGTATACCATCTATTTTTTCATCAATATAATCCGTATAATTTCCTGTTCCGATAACCCATTCAAATGGTGCAAATGCCTTGCTGTAAGAACGTTTAGGCTGATTATCGGTTTCACCCTCCTTCGGATAAACATAGTCTGTAAATCCTCCATCAGCCTGCTTTCCTACACGGATAATCTCTTTTACCATTTGGTAACCGTTGCCATCCTTTGTTTCCAGACGATTCGTTCCTTCTGTCTGACTGCCAAGCAGCACAACATTGGTTCCATCATACTGATCAACCCAGAAATAGCCGCCATCCCCATATCGGAGCTGACGTATCTCATCTGCTGCCAGTTTTTTTGCCTCTTCTCTGGTATACACCCCTGCTTCATACTGTGTGTAAATGTTCTGGCACAATGAAATCACATTGTCAACCTGATTCTGAATCATCTCATCATAAGATGCACGCTTATCTGACTCTATCGTTTCCAGTGCCTTTGTCTGCATCGCCTTCATAGATTCTGTCGAAAAAACAACACATGCCGTCATTGCCAAAAATGCGGCCAGCATTACAATAATCAGCTTTGTTCTTACCTTTACATTATTCATACTCTTTACCTCTTTCCCCATAATAATCCTGCTGTCATTGTTTCCCGTTCGTCCTTACTCACATGCATTTTCAATGTACAGACCACACACCGGAATCCAACGTACAAAAATGCATTTGTCCTTCCCAGGTTTCTGTCTCCCATCACGTACAATCTATATTTATTATGTCACTTTTTACACACTTCGTCAATTATTTATCATTATTTATTTTTTCCCTTCTTCCACCAACTGTCCAAGCTGCGCCGTTGCTGTTCCCGGCACATATTTTTCCTGACACTGAATCATTTTTTTGCGGTTTTCCTGTTTTTGTAATGACAGAACTGCCGCGGTCAGCTCCTCTTTGGGATTGGTGACTGCCAGTGCCATGCCTGTCTTTTTAAAAAACTGCATATTCTTTGTTTCACAGCCCGGAATCGGACAGATGTGAATCAGTGGAATCCGTGCAGCGGCGGCTTCCGTGCTTGAAAGCCCACCCGGCTTTGTAATAAAGATACTGCCTGCCTTTAAATACAGCGGCATCTTATCAGTATATCCGACCAGTTCAATTTTGTCCGCATACCGCTTCTGCAGCCGGCTGTACAGCTGCTGATTGTTTCCACAGACCATAATCAGCTTACATTTATGCAGGGAACGCACACGGTAAAGAATTTCCACGACTTCCTCCAACGCACCGGCACCCATGCTGCCGCCCGCAATTAATAAATACTCTTTTGCAGGATCCAGCCCCAGCTGTCTTTTGGCTTCTTCCGGTGAAATGCGTTCTACACCCGTGTCCGCCGTCGGTATCCCAAGCGGATATAACTTTTCTTTTGGAATTCCGTATTTCCTGAATTCCGGTATCAGCTTTTCTGACGGAATCACAACATCATCGCAGTCGGTTTCTTCCGTAAACGGAATACATGCATAATCGGTAGCCACAAAAATACTTGGCGGCACTTCCATCCCCATTTTTTTCATATTTGTGATAATCTCCGCCGGATATAAATGCGGTGTAATGATGACATCTACCGGATGTCGTAAAAGATACTCCTGTAAAATATATGCCATTTTACGGTTAATATAATAAACCGGTGACGGAAACGGCAGACGGCGGTATAATTCTCCCAGCCGGTATACGAATCCGAAAAGTGTGCTGTTTTTCTGTACCAGACCGATATACACTTTATCAATCACACCTGCCAGTCTGTTACTTTTTAGCTGGTAAGGATTTATCATTACCACCTGATGTCCCTGTTTTTGGAGCTGTTTTTGGACTGCTGCCCCTGCGGCATTATGTCCACCGCCTGTTCCGCAGGATAAAATTAAAACATTCATCGGTATCACCTCTTTATCCACAATAACTGAAATGTCATTTTTTCACGTTCTTCCTGGCTCATATGCATTTTAAGCAGTATCAGCAGCGATATCAATCCTACACCGATATGCACGGCTTTGGGCAGATTAGTCTCTGAAAATACAATGATGAGCCAGTTTACAATGTATACCGCTACGGTCCGGTAAAAGTTCGGTGAAATCTGTATTACCAGTGAAAAGAATAAAAAACACCCCGCAAGAGAAAGTACCGGATACCACATCGGTATCAGTCCGAGCAGACTGCCAAAACTGACTGCAATTCCCTTTCCGCCTTTAAAATGACGCCAGACAGGGAAAATGTGTCCCGCTACCGGTGCTGCCAGCACCAGTGCCAGTCCGTTGCTTTCTGCTAAATTCATCTGTGTCATGTGAACATAGGCATAAACCGGGACAAAGCCCTTTGCCATATCAAAAATCAATGTGCAGATTCCGCACCAGAACCCGCCGTATAAAAATGCGTTTGCCGTTCCCGGATTGGCATCCCTGCTCTGCTCAATTGCATTTTTTCTACCAAAAATTCCGCAAAATACTTCCGCATATAATACACTGCCGGATAAATATCCAATCAATGCATATATTACCGCATATGGCATCTTTTTCCCTCCTGATTACGCTCTGATATTTGTATTTTCATTATGGCACTTCCCGCCTTTTTCGTCAATTCTTTGTCAGACTCACGGCTTTAGAAAAGCAGGGTCTGTCCACTTGGACATTCCCTGCTTTTGTTGTTGCCTGATATTTATTTAAAAATATTTTTAATTTTTTGCAGACTGATACGCACTCGTATATGCCGCCTTTATGGCATTGCTGGACTTTGTCGCACCCGATACACCATCCACACCACTGACACCGCCGTTTGCAAGAATCGCTCCCGGAACTTTGGCATTTGCCTGTGAGAAAAACATTTCATCTGCGCCTCCTGCCGTTGCCGATGCGGATACGCCTGTAACGGCATCACCTGAAATTGTCACAACAACCGTAACCGTGTATCCGTATGTATCGCATACGGCAGTTCCTGTATAATCGCCGTCTGCCTTAAATGTTCTCGGTGCTTCTGTCGGCTTGGGTGCTGCTTCTGTTCTTTCTTCCGCCGGCTGACCCGCACTGCCGCTGTCCGAACCCGAACTTCCGCCCGCACTGCTATTTGTATCACTGCCACTTTCAGATACTGTGCCGGAACTGCCGGAGTTCTGACTGTCAGTGTCCTGTTTTTCCTGTCTGTTCTCCTCTCCGGCTGTGTTTTCAACTGCCGCCGTTGCCGCATTTTCACCGTCCTGCGCGTTCTCGTTCTCCTGTGCTTCCTGTGAATCACCTGCGCTATCACCGGATTCGCCCGAAGTCTGCTGTTCCTGTGTCACACCGTCCGCATTTAAAACCTCTGACGTTGTGCCTGCTTCTCCGTTCTTTTTTACGCCTTTTTGGGTCTGTGTCTGACTCAGTGTTTTATCTGCCGCCGTTTCCTGCGCAGATACTTTATTTCCGTTCCGCATAAAACACATTGAAAATGCCACAGTACACACAAGCACTGCACACACAGATACTGCCACACTGACTTTCTTTATAAAAATGCTGTCGGCATCCGGATTTTTTGTAAGCACCCATTTACGGATACGCATCGCCGCATATCCTGCAAATACGATACTGTATACAAGCACATTTACGGCATACATGTGTAGTCCCATGCGCGCATACGGAATATTAATCAGCATAATATGTACATATAAAAGTCCATAAAATACATAGGCGCTCCGCTGAATCTGCTTCCACTTTTTCGGATTCATCTTTTTGCGGACTGCCGGAAATGAAATCACCGTTAATCCAATCATCAATACAATCAGCATCAGACTGATCACCGCTGCACACCGCTGGACTGCCGGTAATGCCGCCGGTGCCGAAAATAACATCTTAAAATACGTCATGCCGTAGGTCAGGTTGTGCGAAAGCACCAGAATTGCCGCCATAATGGACAATTCCCCGCGAATCCGCATGAGCGGTCCGATAAGCTTTGAACCTCTCGGCAATGCACCTGTTATCATGACAATGATAAAAAATGCCGTTCCTATCGTTCCCTTTGCAAAAATGCCCACAATATTCTGCCGTACAAACTGCGGCATTGCCACCGTGCGCAGGCTGAATATAACAATCGTTACAACTGCCGCACCGATGTAAAAAATATTGGGATACTGCTTTAGCTTGTCTTTTAAAAAGTATACAAATAAGGAAGCTATCACAAGCGCAATAATCAGTAACATAATTTCTCCTTTATCAAGTTCGTTTTTTATTATCAAAGTTAGAAAGATGTACTACTGTTAGCTTTTTCTAACTCTGCTCTATCATAAATATAGAATCCTTTTCTGTCAAGGTCTGTTACTGACAATAATTATCAACTACTTTTTCAAGACATTTACGGTGTAATCCGAGGTAAAATTCTGTGCAATTCCCTCAGAAATATAAATCTGATTGTCTTTTGTAAGTAAAATGACATCAAAATCCAAATCCGTATTTTCATAAAAGCTTTCTGCCTTTTGAAGTCCCATTACAAAAAATGAGGTAGACAGCGCATCTGCCTTTGTTCCGTCTGCGCACACAATCGTAACAGACGTCAAATCGCTGTCTGACGGATACCCGGTCTTTGGGTCGATAATGTGGTGGTAAGTCACTCCTTTTTCTTCAAAATAACGCTCATATCCACCGGATGTAATGACTGCTTGATCGCTCGTTTCCAAAACGCCAAGATACTGATTGCCTCCCTGCGGACTCTGAATGGCTACGCGCCATGCCGTACCGTCCGTTTTTGTGCCGAGTGTCTGCACATTGCCGCCGAGATTGACCATGCCGTGTTCAATACCGTATTCCTTAAAAATCTGCATGACACGGCTGGACGTATACCCCTTTGCAATACCGCCAAAATCAATCTGCGCATTATTTTTTAAGACCAGTTCGTGGTCCTTTAACGATACATTTTCATAGGATACTCTTTTTAACGTTTCCTGTAATTCGTCCGCCTGCGGCACTTTGTAATTTTTCGTGGTAAATCCCCACAGCTCCATAACCGGATAGATAGTAATATCAAATGCACCGTCCGTCTTTCTTGAAATTTCAAGGGACTGTTCCACTAAATATGCTGTTTCGTCAGACACTGTAGCGCTTCCCTGCATATTGGCAGTTGTGACGTCACTGTCCGTATTTCCTACCGAAAACATCGCATCCAGTCTTTGAATTTCATGCACCGCCGCCGTCACGGCATCTTCCGCCTTTGCTCCGTATGCAGTCAATGACATATAGGTATCCATTGCAAAAATATCGGAGGAATATTTGTCATTTTCCGAAACACTTTCACTCTGCACGCTGTCTGCTTTTTTGCCACACGCCGTCATGCCTGCCGCCAGTATCACGCACATTGCGGCGACGGCTGTTTTCTTTAATATAATCGCTGCTTTTGTCATTTTGTTTCTCCATTCTGGCCGTAGTTAGTCACGTAAAACTATATGCCACATAATTGGAATTGTCAAGCTGCTACATCGTGTCCAAAATCCACAAAAAAATACCGCATAAAGAGAATCGTTTTTGCTCTCTTTATGCGGCTGTTTTTTATTTATAATACGTTTACTTTCTCAGACTTCTTATGCCATTACAGGCGCTTTCTTCTGAATCACCGCTTCAACGGCATCTACACTGATTTCCGCAACATCGGCAATCTGCTCTAATGTATAACCTTTTTTATACATATTCAGAATGAACTTTTCACTCGTTTTCTCTGTTGCCCTTTTTGTTGCCCGTTCTTCAGCTCTTTCTTCGATTCCTGCACTCAGATTACACATAACTCTCACGTCCTCTCTTATTTCATTACTGACCGGGATATTATATTCATGTTCAATTATATCCAGTTTTTCCTGCTCTTTCAACCCGCTTGAAAGAAGTGTACCGATTAAACGGTGCAATTCGTACTTTTCACCATGCTCCGGTAATTCATCTGTAATACCAATCAGCACGATGTTGAGTAAATCCATATTTCCTTTCCAGTCGTACGGCTCTAGCATTTCATCTTTGGTAAGGTGGATATGGCTCATACTGTTTGAAGCCATGTTCATACAAATCCAGATACTGAATACCTGTTTTATATCGTCATAATTTGTATTGACAAAATCCCTCTCTTTCTGTGATGAAACAAGTCTGCTCACATAAAAGACCGCCCGGTTTAATATCTGATATCCTGCCGGTTCGTCTTTTTGTGCTTCAATATTTACAATAATCTGTGAAAGACCATTTTTCATGCGGACATAAAAGATAATATCAAATCTGACTAACCCTTCATTAATCTCGGTATTTTCTGTATTCAGCCCTATGATTCTCTGACCGGTCACATCTGTTTTTTCTGCATTGGTCAGACCCGGTTCAACGGGTACAATCCCAATCTTTGGCTCACCCTCAATGTACATTACTGCATCTTCCGGCTTCATTTCCTTAAACTCATCCACCGTCTTAACCAAAATGTGTGCCAAAATATTTTTTTGTGCCAGTATCCTTTTGACACGGGTATCATACTGCACCTTATCTCCCGCCGCACTGACTGCATTTGTTATTTCTGTATTCAAGGCATTCCCCTCCTTTTGTAACATTGTAAATCTGCAAAAGCCCCCTTTGCCTTAATACTATTATAAGCGGGTATTTCTGTGGAATCAACTGAAATTTCTATTAAATATTTTGTTAATATCGCAAAAAAATACCGCATAAAGAGAATCTGTTCGACTCTCTTTATGCGGGGATTTTTTTTACAAACCATGTCTGCACAGTATTCTGTTATTCCAGTTTTAATATTTAAACTACAGATAGTATTCCATTGGATATGTCGGATAAGCGATTTCCTCCAGCTGATCCATCGTAACTAACCCTGCCGGAGCGCGCAGCACTGCCGGAATCCGGTTGACAATCGTTGCACAGGTATGCTCAACCGTTGCCGGTTTTACAACATGGAATTCCGTATCCGGTTCACCTGTAATCTTCCAGTCGCACATATCACCATCGTCCGGACCATAAACCTTGCCGATACACTGTGTTTCAATAACCGGTCCCTGGAATGTTTCGGTAGTTACAACTGCCGCCATACCGATACAGTTGCCTTTCGGTATCGTTGCATTCATGGTTGATGAGAACAAATCACTGTCATGGAAATACGGTACACATTTCTGTGTCTGGCTCTTAATCGTCCAGCCCATTTTTGATGCAAGTGCCTCATTGGAATTCCATACATAAGAAGGTTCAATCTCCTCCGGGTGTGCAATCTGTTTTTCAAATTCTTCCGGTGTTAAGCCTACGCCGTGAGCTTTTGCAAGTGCCAGTCCGTAATCTTCTACGTTATAGCTGACTGCGCCTTCAATTTTTTCAATCTTGTGACAGCCGCCTGCTACCATGCCGACCATATTCACCCAGAAAATATCTTCCATGCCGCTTCCTACAAAAGTACAACCGTTTTTCTTGGCGGTAACATCTAAGATATTGGCACGAACCGGGTCTGTTGTCCAGCAGTACGTTGCTTCTTCACAGGTTGTAATCACACTGATTCCACGTGTCAGACATTTCATATAATGCGGAAAACAGTCACTTACCAGACTAAACAGCGTTACAACGGCAATATCCGCATCCGTGTTGTCAAGCACTTCTTCCGCATTGTCGCTGATTAATACGCCGGTCTTTACACCCAGTCCCGCATAATCGCCGATATCCATGCCGACAATAGACGGATTACAGTCGATTGCACCGACAATCTGACAGCCGGTTTCATACAGGTACCGCATTGTGTACTTGCTCATCTTGCCACAGCCATACTGAATTACTTTAATCTTCTCCATAACATCCTCCAATTCTACACCGCTTCCTTTTAAAATCTGTGTCCTGCGGTGCAAGGACAGTTTCAGACGAATCCTCATTCACGCTTTCGCTTTTCACTATTCAGCATATATTACGCGAACTGATTGTTAATTATTTAACTTTCCGTTGTATTCAGTATAATGTCTAATCTTAGATGAGAGTCAAGCCTATTTTTCCATTTTTACCGGCACCTGAAGCCGCAGATACATCGAGCGCTTGCGGCTGTCAAAGACGTTCATTTCCATAATTTCTTCGCAAATATAATCGCCGCAGATTTGATAGCCGTGTTCGCGGCAGTACGCCAAAAGCTTTTTCGCACAGTCGCGTTCCTCATCAAAATCTTCCGTATAAATACATGCATACATGCCATTCTCGATTGTCTGCACACAATCTTTCATCGGAAAATCGTCATCTACAAAGATAAAGATTTCTTCCGAATAAAAGGTCAGTTTTTCAAACAGCTCCCGCCGCATAATCGTCCCTGCATTGCAGTAATAAACCTGCGGAATATGAAATTCCATCAGCTTATTTTTTAACTGCTTTAAAATCAATTCGTACATATCAATGTTATAATCGTAAAAATTGGTATCCACACACATCGAATAAATCGTCCTGTCCGGTATGTATTCCAGTGTAATCGTGCCGCTTTTCGGCGATTTCTTATACCGTTCAATGCTTGCAACCGTCCTGTCAATCGCCTGCATTTTAAATTTTAATTCCTGCATCTGGACAACCGTCTGTTCCTTTTTCTGCCGTAAAATCTGCTCAATCAGATTAATATCCTGTTTATCGAACAATTCTTTAATTTCTTTTAATTCCATGCCCAGTTCTTTCATGTACTGAATCATATCAAACCGGGCATTCTGCTTGATGTCATAATACCGGTAATGTGTTTCCTCGTCTGTGTAATACGGTGTCAGCAGTCCCATTGAATCATACAGCCGCAGTGTCGGTACGGTTGTGCGGTTGATTTTTGCCATTTCACCGATGCTGATATATCTGTCTTTTTTCTCCATATAATTTTTCATTCCTATTTTGCAGACATTTTAATGTCAAAAAATAAACCCTAATGTAACATTAGAGTTTATTTTATCATAAATGTTCTTATTTTTCCAATCCAGGACTGCTTTTTATAGTTTTACATTAACCCCGACCATCCTCGTAAAATTACACGGGCATATATAAAAATACCCTGTATGTCTGTCTGACATATTCTTTTACATTCTAATATGAATCTGTTATTTATCCCCACACCTTTTCTGCGATTTCCTTCACCAGTGCCAGCTTTGCCCACTGTTCTTCTTCTGTAAGCTTGTTGCCGATTTCACAGGAAGCGAATCCACACTGCGGACTTAAATACAGTCTGTCTAACGGCACATATTTTGCTGCCTCGTGGATTCTGTCAATTACTGCCTGCGCATCTTCCAGCTTCGGGGACTTTGTTGTAACCAGTCCGAGTACAACCTTCTTATCGCCCTCTACATATTTTAACGGTTCAAATCCGCCGGAACGCTCATCATCAAATTCCAGATAATATGCATTGACATTTTCCTTTGCAAATAATGTTGCCGCTACGCTGTCATAAGCACCGCTGCTTGCATAGGTAGAATGGAAATTGCCGCGGCATACGTGTGTATTGACAATTAAATCTTCCGGCTTTCCCTCAAGCGCGCTGTTATTAATCTCTAAAAGCTGTTCCTTAATCTTTTCAAGTCCCTTTGGTGTTACGCCGAATAATTTACAAGCCGCCGGGTCTACCACCATGCCCCATGAGCAGTCATCCAGCTGAAGATTTCTACAACCTGCCGCATAAACCTCTTTGATAAATTCACGGTATCCTTCAGCAATATCCTTTGCAACTTCTTCCTGTGTATCGTAAAACTTCTTGGTATTGCTCCATGCAAACGGCATAATCATCTGTTCCAGAAACTGTGCCGGTGCCGGAATCGTCAGCTTCGCGACCGTATTTTCATCTTCCAGTGCCTTTACAAATTTAAAATGTTCTACAAACGGATGATTTTTCTTATAAGAAATCTTTCCTGTCACATATGTATCATCAATCATTGCAGCTTCACCGTGGAACGGAAGTCCCGTTTCGGTTTTGCTGTGTCCGACTCCGTCAAATGCCCACATAAAATCCAGATGCCATGTTGCACGGCGGAATTCTCCGTCTGTAATAACGTGATAACCTGCCTCCTTCTGCTTTGCAACCAACTCTGTAATTGCCTTATCTTCTGTCTTTTTCAATTCCTCTGCGCTCATTGCTCCTGCTTCGTAATCCGCTCTTGCCTTCTTTAAATACTCCGGTCTTAAAAAGCTTCCTACAAAATCATATCTGAAAGGTGTATATAACTGACTCACTTTATTTTCCTCCTGTTTCCTTTGTTTTGTCGTATTATAGCGGACATTTTCCTATCTGTATAATATGAATTCATTAAGGTTGTCCATAGTTTAAAACTATATCAGGAGTCTAAAAAAGTGTAAGCCGTATCAACAGCTTACACTTTTTATCTCCACTCCCGACAAAGAGCCTACACCTTTTTTAACTCCGCACGGAACATAATCTTTCTCGTTCCGGTTAATTTTTCAAAATCAATTTCATAAGACTGGGTGGACAGATTGATGTCTACAATCGTTCCGACACCGAAAATTTTATGCTCTACTTTATCGCCCACATCAAACGTCTTTTTCGGCAGCATCTGCGGTGTGGTCTGACCGTTTTGGACGACATTTCCCACACATTCCAGCAGGTTGTAGTCAATATCCTGTATAAATGCCGACGGGCGCACCGGAAAGCCTTCCGACTTTGCCGCATAACTGCTTAGATACAGCCGTGTCTTTGCCCGTGTCACCGCCACGTAAAACAGCCGCCGTTCCTCTTCCAGTTCATCTTCATTGCGCAGGCGCCTGCTTGGAAACTGCCCGTCTACCAGTCCACAGATAAATACAATATCAAATTCCAGGCCCTTTGCCGTATGAATCGTCATGACTTTCACAACATTTTTTTCATCGTCATCATCCTGAGCAGTAAACAATGCAAAATGTGCCAGCAGTTCTTCCAGCGAAAGCTTATCCTGATTTTCCGCTTCCATTGCGGCAATGGCTGTTATCAGTTCCGTCACATTATCCAGCCTTCGCTGTTCCACGTCCTGCTCCAGTTCCTCGCGGTATCCGAAATCCAATACCCGGTTAACAAGCTCTTTGCATGAATACTTATCATATTCTTTGTGTAATTCTGATATATTTTTATAATAAGTATCAATAACCTCTTTTTTGACAATGCCCTGTTCAATCTGTTCGCCGAGCGCCTGAAACAGCCCAATTTCGTGTTCTGCGGCATATTTTTTCAAATCTTCTATGGATTTCTTGCCGAAACCCTTGCGCGGTCTTTTTATCGTCCATAAGAAATCCAAATCATTCGGTGCATAAACCATGCGCAGATAGGCAAGCACCGTACGGATTTCCTCCGAATCATAAAATCTTGCGCCGTTTAAAATCTTATACGGGATTTTCTTTGCAAGAAAGGCTTCTTCCAACGCCCTTGTCTGGGAAGCCGCACGCACAAGCACCGTGTGGTCTGCATATTTTTTCCCGGTTGAAACCGCCGCGTCTATCTGTTCTGCAATCCACACCGCCTCGTCTTTTTCATACGGCAGGCAGTTATACACCGGCTTTGCGCCATGCGGATTTTTTGTATACATCTGCTTTTCCAGACGGTTCTGGTTCTTCTCAATTAAAGAATTTGCCGCCGCTACAATCTCCGGCGTACTGCGAAAGTTGCGGCTTAACGAATAATCCACGACATTTTCATACCGCTCATTAAAATGCACCATATATTCCACATCAGACCCGCGCCAGCCGTAAATACACTGGTCGTCATCGCCCACAACTGTCAGATTGTGATATTTTCCGCTTAATAAATAAAGTAAATATTCCTGATTTTTATTTACGTCCTGATATTCGTCACAAAGCAGATACTGACAGCGCCCCTGCCATTTTTCGAGTGCCTCTTTATACTGCGTAAGAATATAGATTGCAAACTGTATGATATCCTCAAAATCCAGCACATAATTATCGCGCTGTTTTTTCAGATAAGAATAGTACACCTGATAAAACGGGTCTTCTGTATGACCGATTTTCTTTTGCAGGGCTTCCCTGCCGGTATCTAACATCAGCGGAATATAGGCTCTGTCCTGCTTTTCCTCACAGATTTTGTCCGCATATTCCTTTGCCGTAAAATCTTTTAACGAAAATCCCAGTTCATCGGCGACTTCACGAATCAAATCCACCTGTGCTTTCTTATCCAGAATCACAAAAGTCTTCGGATAAGAAAGGCGGTAGATTTCTTCTTTTAGAATTAAATTACAATATCCATGAAAGGTTCCCGCATAACACGTTGCAAAGTCCCCTATCATTTTTTTCAGACGGTACTTCATTTCATTCGCCGCCTTATTGGTAAATGTCATGGCAACGATGGACGACGGCTCGACATACAGCTCCAATATCAGATAGACGATTCGTTTCGTCAGTGCAAATGTCTTTCCCGAACCCGGTACCGCACGCACGCGGATATTGCCTTCTGTTGCTTCTATAATCTGCTGTTGTTCCTTTGTTGCCTGTCTTTGTGACATTTTCTACCTCCTGCGCCGCTTCCACTCCGCAGCGTCAGCGGTTTTTATTTTACACATCCAATCAGTTCATGAATGTCTTCAATGTTATTTTTCTTCATATAAGCGGCGATGCCGTCTACAATCTCAACGGTTGCTGTCGGATTATGGAAATTTGCCGTGCCGACAGCTACCGCACTCGCGCCTGCCATGATAAATTCAAGGGCATCTTCTGCGGTTGCGATACCACCCATACCGATGATTGGCAGACGGACTGCGTTTGCTACCTGATAAACCATGCGGACTGCGACCGGTTTTACTGCCGGACCGGACATACCGCCTGTTTTATTGGCAACTGCAAATGTTCTCCTGTTAATATCAATCTTCATGCCCGTAATCGTATTAATCAGTGAAACCGCATCGGCGCCGCCCGCTTCTACTGCCTTTGCCATTTCCGTAATATCGGTTACATTCGGGCTTAACTTCATAATAACCGGGTGCTTTGCGACCTTTTTCACTGCCGCCGTAATCCGTTCTGCCGAAGCCGGATTCTGACCGAAAGCGATACCGCCTTCCTTGACATTTGGGCAGGAAATATTGATTTCAAGCATGTCCACCGGCTGTTCGCTTAACTTTTCCACCGCATCGACATAATCTTCCTCTGTTTTTCCACAGACATTGACAATAATCTTTGTATCATACTGCTTTAAGAACGGAATATCTCTTGAAATAAACGTATCCAGTCCCGGATTTTGCAGACCGATTGCATTAATCATGCCGCCGTAGGTTTCTGCAATACGCGGTGTCGGATTACCCGGCCACGGTACATTGGCAACGCCCTTTGTCGTTACGGCACCGAGCTTATTCAAATCAACGTATTCTGCATATTCCATACCGGAACCAAACGTGCCGGAAGCGGTTGTAACAGGATTCTTCCATTCAACTCCTGCAATATTTACGGATAAATTCATTACAGTTCTACCTCCTCTGCGTTAAATACCGGTCCTTCTTTGCAGACTCTCTTGTTGTGTACTTTCGAGTGGTCGTCTATCTGTGTGGACTTACATACACAGGCAAGGCACGCACCGATTCCACATGCCATTTTTTCTTCTAAGGACAGGTAACATTCCAGTCCGTTTTCTTTTGCATACTGCTTAATAGCACGAAGCATCGGTGTCGGACCGCATGCAAATAAAATGTCACCTTCAATGCCGCATGCCTTTACGGCATCCAATACATTGCCCTTTGTTCCGGCACTGCCGTCTTCTGTTGCCAGATACACTTTACCGTATGCTTCAAATTCATCATTTAAAAACAATTCATCACGGTAACCCAATACAATGCTCTTTTCACAGTCCAACTGCTTTGCCAGCTCCAACATCGGCGGAATCCCAATGCCGCCGCCAAACAAGATCGCTTTGCGTTCCTTTGATACCTTTGAAATGTCATAGCCGTTGCCAAGCGGTCCCTGTACTTCAAGGGTCTGTCCTGCGTGCATTGTTGCAAATTCCTGTGTGCCTTTTCCGATTGCCCGGTATACAATGCGCAGGGTATCACCCTCAATGCCGCAGATACTGATTGGGCGCGGAAGAAGCCGCGAACCGTCGTTAGAATAGACAGACACGAACTGTCCCGGCTTTGCTTCCTTTGCAATATTTTTTGTTGAAAAACACATTTCATAAATGTCCGTTGCGATTTCATCTGCACGTACAATCGTTACTTTTTCTCTATATGCCATTTCTGCTCCTCATTTCCGCCTACTTGTGTAATGCACCGTTAATGTCGGCAATCATATCGAGTGCCGCCTGTCTGGAAGCTTCTGCGAAATGCTCCTCACCGAATTTTGCGTACTGTTCCTTTGTATAAGCCGCAATAATGCCTCTTGAGCTGTTGACAATCGCACCTAAACCGTCTTCGTTAAAGAAATGTACCAAATCCTCTGCCTTACCGCCCTGTGCACCGTAACCCGGTACTAAAATATAAGCCTTTGGCATAATCTTACGCAGGGTCTTGCCCATTTCCGGATACGTTGCACCGACAACGGCTCCGACATAGCTGTAGTCATCACCCATACATTCACTGCCCCACTCGGCAACCTTTTCACCTACCAGCTCATAGAGCGGTCTGCCGTCAATTAAACGGTCCTGAAATTCGCCACTGGACGGATTGGAAGTCTTAACAAGAATAAAGATACCCTTCTTTTCTTCCTTGCAGACCTTTACAAACGGATCGATGCCATCTGAACCCAGATACGGATTCACCGTTGCAAAATCTTCGTTAAATGCGGAAAGCTTCTTGCTTCCAACCTGTACCTTTCCCAAGTGTGCAACGGCATACGCTTCTGATGTCGAACCGATGTCACCGCGCTTTACGTCACCGATAACGACCATGTCCTTTGACTTACAATAGTCTACGGTCTTTTGGAATACCTTCATGCCTTCAATGCCAAACTGCTCATACATTGCAACCTGTGGCTTGACTGCCGGTACAATATCATAAATATTATCTACAATCGCCTTGTTAAACTGCCAGATTGCTTCTGCCGCACCTTCTAATGTTTCACCGTATTCCGCAAATGCGGCTTTCTTTAAATGTTCCGGTATAAACTTCATCATCGGGTCTAATCCGACTACAACCGGTGCGTTCTGCTTTTTAATTTTGTCTACTAACTTGTTAATCATTTTTGTCTTCCTCTTTCTGCCGGTACAGGCGTATTTATTATATGAGTTTTGGAACGTCTTTGTCTACTATAATTTCACAGCCCGGCCTGTATGAATATACAACCTTGCCGTCTGACATTGTATATCTGACTCTGCCCTTAACTGTCTTTCCGTTAAACGGTGTATTTTTTCCCATGGATGCAAACAGGGTGCTGTCAATCACATATTCTTCATTTGGGTCGATAATCGTAATATCTGCCGCACGTCCCGGAAGCAGTGTTCCTTTGTCGCTGTTGATAATCTGCGCAGGCTTATAGCTCATGCGTTCTGCCATCTGAAGCGGTGTTAAAACACCCTTGTCCACCAGCTCCGTAATCGTCAGGCTCACAGAAGTTTCAAGTCCCGTAATGCCAAATGGTGCTTCAGCAAACGGACGCTCTTTTTCTGTTCTGTGGTGCGGTGCATGGTCTGTTGAAATCACATCCATAACCCCTTCCTTTAAGCCTTCCTTTAACGCTTCGCGGTCTGCCTTAGCACGCAGTGGCGGATTCATTTTGTAGTTTGCATCATCACCTGTGATATCATCTTCCGTCAGTGTAAAATGGTGTGGCGTAACCTCTGCTGTTACATCTATTCCTTCTTCCTTTGCAAGCTTTGTCATCTTCACACTGTCCACGGTTGAGCAGTGGCACAGATGCAGTCTTGCGCCTGTGTTTTTTGCAAGCAGGATATCTCTTGCCACAATGACGTCTTCCACCGCATTCATAATGCCGTAAAGTCCGAGTTCTTTGGCTCTGTTGCCGGCATTCATCACACCTCTTGCAACTAAATTTTTATCTTCGCAGTGTGCAAATACAGGGATTCCAACTTCCGCAGCCAGACGCATTGCCTGTCTTGCCACTCTCGCATTCATAACAGACTTGCCGTCTTCGCTGACCGCAACCGCACCGTTTTTGTACAGATTTTCAAAATCTGTGATAAATTCTCCGTCCTGTCCCGCCGTAATTGCCGCAATCGGAAGCACATGGATGTCTGTTACTTCCTTTGCCTTGTCAATCACATACTTCACCATTTCCACGCTGTCTACAACCGGCTTGGTATTCGGCATGACACAAACGGTTGTAAATCCGCCTCTCGCCGCTGCTCTGGCTCCGGTACGGATTGTTTCCTTATGTTCAAATCCCGGCTCCCGGAAATGTACATGCAGGTCAATCAGTCCAGGCATGACATAAAGACCTTCTGCCTCAATTACATTTTCCGCATCGGTACTGATATGTTCTGCAACCTCTTTAATAATACCGTCTTCCACAAGAATATCCCTGATGCCGTCTGTGCTGCTTGCTGGGTCTAACACCCTGCCACCTCTGATAATTGTTCTCATCTCTACCTCATTTCTGCGGCATGCGCCGCCCTCGCATTTTAATTTCTTTTATTGTTCTTATATTTATGGTTCTTCCTTACTGCTCCGGCTTCCATGATGCTAAGTACTTTTGTTCAAAATCTTTTGCAGCTGCCGGTTTTCCAAAATAGAATCCCTGTATATAATGCACCCCCAGACCTCTGAGCAGCTCGTACTGTTCCTGATATTCCACGCCTTCAACAACCAGCTTCGTACCGATGGTTTTTGACAGCTCCACAATCAGTCGTACAAATGCCTGTGCATATTCATCTTCCAGAATATCATCGATAAATGTCTTATCCACTTTGATTAAATCCAGCGGAAGCTGCTTGATATAATTTAACGAAGAATATCCGGTTCCGAAATCGTCCAATGCAATCCGCGGACCTAATTTTTTAAGCCCCTTGATAATCTCAAGGACACGGTTCATATCGTTAATAGCAAAGGACTCCGTGATTTCCAGAATAATATTCTTTGGATTTACACCCGTCTTTAAAAGGATTTTTTCAATATTTTTTACCACATCTTTCTGGAGCAGCTGAACTACCGACAAATTGACATTGACATGAAAGTCGGGATAGCCGTGCTCGTTCCAGTATCTGCACTGACTGCAGGCTTCTTCTAACACATAGTCCCCGATGGAGGTAATCAGTCCAAGGTATTCTGCAAGCGGTACAAAGTCGCTCGGTCCCATAAATCCGAGAGATTTGCTGTCCCATCGCACCAGTGCTTCACAGGATGTGCATTTTTTTGTCACTGCATCTACTACCGGCTGGTAATATACCAGAAACTCCTGAATCTCTGAGGCCACTGCCTGCCGCATATTATTTTCAATATCCAGCCGCTTGCTGACATTTTCACTCGATGTATTGTCGTAAATGCTGTACTGGTTTTTACCGGCTTTCTTCGCTTCGTACATGGCAATATCGGCAGTCTTTATAATATCATCTACTTCTGTCCCATCATCCGGGAAAAAGGCAACACCCATACTCATCGTACAGAAGTATTCTGTTTCCATCAGATACCACGGTTTACGGAACATCGCAATAATATTTTTAACAATTTTTTCCCAGATGTTAAAATACTGCGGCAGAATAATGATGACAAATTCATCACCGCCCATTCTGTAACAGTGTCCGCGGATTCCCGCAATTCCCTGCAGTCCTGCGGCGACCTGCTGTAACAGCACATCGCCGTACTGATGTCCCAGTCCGTCATTGATATGTTTAAAATCGTCCAAATCCATAAACAGCACGGCACCTTTTTCTTTGTCCCGCACCGCTTTACGGACAATGTGGCGTAAATCATTTTCACATTTCATGCGGTTATACAAACCGGTCAGGAAATCATTGTGCGCCTGATACTCGATTTTCTGCTGATTCTTCTTTTTCTGTGTTACATCAACTGCCGTACAGACTATTGCCGCATTGCCGTTTAACCATGTCAGATCCGAAAAACGGACTTCATACCACAGCCCGGACTGGGCATCACAGTGTTCCTGGATGCTTTTTATATTTTCACCTGTAAAATAAAATGTCACACAGGTCTGAATGACCCGTTTAATATCATTGCAGTTTTTCACAATATCATTTTCAAACAGCACTTCTTTCGTCTGTCTGTCATACACCATAATACCCGAATCAATACTTCCAAGAATTTCCTTTAATACCTCATAGGAATAGGATAAGGAATCTTTGCTGATACGTTCCTGCATAATGCTTTGAATTACATTTGCTACATCCGATACAAAACGAAGCTGTTCTGCATCCAGTTCTACATCGTTTGTACTGTCCGATACACACAGATACATCCGGACTTTATCTTCCGCTTTTACCGGAGCCGTCACGCTCGTTTTGATATTTGCATCCGCAAGTGCCATACGCACCGGCTCCTGTGCCGTGTCTGCCCTGTAATAGCACAGTTTCTCACCATAAAGCGGACTATCTGCCGCCGCTTTTACCTGCCGCTCTACAGTTCCCTGCGGCGCAGTCTGTGCCGCTGCCGCCTGCACTTCTGCAGCTTGTATCAGATGGTGTCTGCCGCCATAGGAAAGTACCGGATACAGACAGGTTCTTTCTTCATCATACTGCATAATAGTGACATCCGGCATTTTCAGATACTTTGATACATTTTCCAAAATGACATAAATGACATCTTTAAAAGGTCCTTCATTTTCCAGCATACGAACAATGTTAGACATGACCTGACTTTTCACCTTCATTTTACCTCATACCCCAAAACTTGTGTTTTGTACTATTATACCTTATTTGCACAGGTTTGGAAACCATCAGTTAGAATTTTATTTATTTTTCATTGTATTCATTTTGCCGGCATGGTATTATTTGATATAGACTTAAAGAACAAAGTGTCCTGCACTTTGGAACGGAGAACATTATGGATTATATTAAATACGAAACCACACTCAAGGCAAGTGGCAGAGAATATTCTAAGATTGTATTCTGGAACCGTTTTATCAGAAATCCCATTGAGCTGATTTTAACATGGCTTCCCGCCGCGATTACAATTGTCTGCATTGCACTCGGCTGCTTTTCTTCTTATCTTGCCGTCATTTATGCAGCATGCTGGTGCTATCCCATTTATATTTTTGGTTTCCAGTTTAAAAGCAGCGTGAATTATCACTTAAAGAACAGAGATGCTTCCGAATCCGCACCATGTACAATTACACTGATGGAAAGCGGCATCCTTGCTGAAATCCCGGAATTTGAACTGACCTATAATTATAGCTGGGACGATTTTACAACCATTTATGATAAGTTTGGTTATTATATGTTTTTTGAAAAAGGGAAAATGACCGTCATGCTGCGTCAGGCAGATATGCCTGAACAGGAACGTCATGCCGCCGCAGATTTTATTAAAAAGAATGTCAATCAAAATATCTGCCGCGTATTATTTTAATGATATCAGGGTCACAAAGTCTTTTAATTTAAAAATAAAACCGCAGGAACATTTTGTGTCTGCACCTGTCTTATGACTGGTGCTTACCGGAAGTTCCTGCGGTTTTTATTTACGTTGCTTTTTTACATCGTTTATCGTGCGAGCCAGCCACCGTCTACCGCTACAGTGTAGCCATTTACATAATCCGATGCTTTGGAAGCCAGCCATACAACTGCGCCCTGCATATCTTCCGGTGTCCCCCAGCGGCCTGCCGGAATTCTTGAAAGAATCTCATCACTTCTGTCATCATCACTGCGAAGCTGTGCGGTATTGTTCGTTGCCATATAACCCGGTGCAATCGCATTGACATTAATGTTGTATTTTGCCCATTCATTGGCAAGCGCCTTTGTCAGCCCCATAATGGCACTCTTGCTTGCCGTATAGGAAGGCACGCGGATTCCGCCCTGATAGGAAAGCATGGAAGCCACATTAATAATCTTGCCGCCGTCCTGCTGCTTGATATACTGCTTTGCAAATGCCTGGCTTAAGAAAAAGACGACCTTTTCATTAATATCAATGACCGTATCCCAGTCTGCTTCTGTCACATCGACAGCATCACAGCGCTTAATAATTCCTGCATTATTTACCAGAATATCTACTCTGCCGTATGCGTCCAATGCACCGGAAAGTACGGTATCTACTGCTGCGGTTGTTGACAAATCTGCCAATACCTCTGTAAAGCTTCCGCCAAATGCTTCAATCTTTTCTTTCGTTTCCGCACAGGAACGTCTTCCGACACCGACAACCTTTGCACCTGCCTCGGCAAGTGCGACTGCCATTCCCTGTCCCAGTCCGGTATTGGCACCGGTCACAACTGCAACTTTTCCATCCAGTTTAAACAAATCAAGAATCATTCACATTCCTCCTAGTTAAATCCAATCCACTTATTCATTACTTTGTAACCTGTCTTTGAAATCCATCTGCCGGATTTCCCCGGAAGATTGACTGAAAAACCAAGCATACTATAACGAAGCATTTTATAAACTTCCTTATCCTTTGCCTTGACATAATTCCACAATTCCTGCTTTTTGGCAAAATTTTCAGGTGTGCCTGAAAGAATCAGAAAGATCGATGATACTTCCATCATAATACGCAGATAATTGCGCATATACATACGGCATTTCTGATTGCTGATTTTCTGCTCTGTATAAAAATCTACCATTCTGCGTGTAACGCGCAGCTGCTGGTCAATTCTTGAAATCATGACCGTCTCATTGACAGACTGGTCATCCCTGCCGATAAAATAGCGGTAAAAATTCGTATTGATATAATACATTTTCTTAACATACGGCAGTGGTTCAAATACAAAAATGTTATCCACATAAAATGTATGTTTTGGCAGCTGCAATCCACATTTTTTCAGCAATTCCGTCTTATAAATAACCGTATGCATTAAAATGTACTGGTCCATCTTAAAATGTCCGATATCATTCCATGTAAAAAGAGTTTCTTCCGGAAATACATTGTCATAATGGATGACTTTCTTACGCTTTGCACCCACTTTTTCATAGACGTAATTTGCAATGACCATATCCGGTTCTTCTGCCTCGTCAAATTTTTTGAGCGTTGCCAGTACTCTGCGGTAACTTTTTAAATCCACCCAGTCATCACTGTCAACCACTTTAAAATATTTACCCGTTGCATGTGCCAGTCCTGTATTAACTGCCTGTCCATGTCCACCGTTCTCCTGATGAACCGCCTTAACAATCGTCGGATATTTTGCTGCATATTCATCTGCAATTTTTGCTGTTTCATCTTTGGTAGAACCATCATCTACAATGATAACTTCTACGTCCTCACCGCCTGCCAGAACAGACTGAATACATTTTTCCATATATGCCGCCGAATTGTAGCATGGAATAGCAAATGATAATAATTTCATAACTTTATACGGATTTCCGTTTCCTCCTTCTATAAATCCTATCCCTCTAAGCTTCTGACCTGTACAGCATACCGTCCTTTTCTTATCTGCGGCCGCACAAAATCTTAGCTTTTTCTTTTGATATTCTTATATATTCCTACATTCTGTCCGGGCATTCAATTGCCAGCAGTTCTATACACTGCTCTAATACGGCTTTTGTCAGACAAATTAACGCAATATAGCCCTTCTGCTTTGCTTCGTCAGTTTCTGCAAGAATCTTGGTATCGTGATAGAATCCGTTAAATGCGTTGGATACTTCATAAATAAACTGGCACAGCTTATGCGGCGCTTTTTCTGTATAGACTGCCGCCATAATTTCCGAAAACTTTGCCAGAGAAAGCATCAATGCCTTTTCCGTTGCGGAGTCCGCCGGATTCATGCTGAGATTTTCCAGTGTCTTTCCGCTATCGGTATATTTGTTTAAAATAGATTTAATTCTTACAATTGTATATAAAATATATGGACCTGTATTTCCTTCAAATGATGCAAAACGTTCAATATCAAATACATAGTCTTTGGATGCCTGATTGGATAAATCCCCGTACTTTAAGGCTGCAAGTCCAACAATCTTTGCCGTTGCTCTTGCTTCTTCTTCATCCATTGTACGGTTTTCCATCATCTTTTTATAGACTGCTTCATTGATATCGGCAATCAGATGTTCCAGACGCATCACACCGCCTGAACGTGTCTTAAACGGCTTTCCATCTTTTCCGTTCATTGTTCCGAAGCCTAAAAATGTCATTTCTGCCTGCGGATTTACGATGCCTGCTTTCTTTGCCACACGGAATACCTGTGTAAAATGCAGTTCCTGTCTTTTATCAGCCAGATAAATATAAGCATCCGGCTGATACAGCTTTTCTCTTTCCACCAGCGTTGCCAAATCGGAAGTTGCATACAGTGCGGCACCGTCTGATTTTCTGACAATACATGGCGGCAGTTCTTTGGTATCGCCTTCTTCCTGAATATCCACAACCATAGCACCCTGACTTTCGTAAGCCAGTCCCTTGTCAATCATCTCCTGTACCATAGACGGAATATACGGCTGTGCATCGCTTTCCCCTTTCCACAAATCAAAGGACACATTCAGATTATCATAGTTTTTCTTTAAATCCGCTTTGGAAACTGCCATAATATGTTTCCAGATCGCCGTACATGCCTTATCCCCGCTCTGCAGCTTTAAGGTTGCATTATGCGCTCTTTCCATAAATGCTGCATCTTCTTTGGATTTTGCACTGGCTGCCGGATAGATTTCCTCCAGCTCGGAAATGGTAAACGGTGCTTCTGCCGGATATTCACCTGTAAACTGCTCGTCAAAATACGGAAGTTCCGGCTTTCTGTCACGCAGTTCTTCAATAATTAAGCCCATCTGAAGCCCCCAGTCGCCAAGATGTACATCACCGATTACTTTATTGCCCGCAAAACGCTGGATTCTCTTTACACTCTCACCGATTACCGCAGAACGCAGATGTCCTACGTGAAGCGGTTTTGCCGCATTGGCTCCGCCGTAATCCACGATGACCGTCTTTGGCTTTTCAGGATTTTCATAACCAAACTGCTTTGCCTGTGCCATTTCATTGACATAGTCTGCAACTGCCTGTCCGCTTAAAATAATATTGATAAATCCCGGTTTGACGCTTTCGATACGGTCAAACAGCGGATTTTTGTCCAATTTTGCAACAACTTCATCTGCAATCATAAAAGGTGCTTTTTTGTATTCCTTTGCCGCTGCCATCGCACCGTTGCACTGATATTCGCACAAATCCGGGCGGTTTGATAAAGAAACTTTTGCATACTTTCTATCATAACCACATTCGGCAAATGCATTCTGTAACTGTTCCGTAATCTTTTCAACAATTGTATTCATGACTCTCTCCAATTCTTTTTACTATATAAAAGGGCTGCTTCATTAAGAATCTATGTTCATTAACGAAACAGCACCTCATCATACACTAATATCGGACTTCTTCCAAAAACAGTCCATAACTTTCTGCCGGCAGTGACATCTGAACATCTTTTCCATCCAGAATGTCCCGTACATTTTCCGGCTTTTTTAGACCGGTTCCAACATCCAGCAGAATTCCTATCATCAGCCTTGCCATATTATGCAAAAAATCATTTGCCGTAATACGCAGCTGCGCAATACCGCTTTCATCACAGCTGATAGTAATATTCTTAATTTCCCGTTCGGTAGACTTGCTCTTTCTTGCTGTGGTGAAAGCCTTAAAGTCATGCTTTCCAAGAAAATAAGCGGCTGCTTTATTCATTGCTTCATAATCGAGCGGATGAAATGTGTGGTAACTATACTTTCTTTCAAACACACTGGCAATAGACTTCGTATCAATCCGATACAGATACGTTGTTTCCTTTGCAAGCAGCTGACTGTGAAAACGTTCATCAACTGCTTCCACTTTCAACACGGCAATGTCACGCGGCAGATATCTGTTCAGATAATTCCTTAATTCCATGCAGTTCTGTCTGGAATTCAGCTTGAAATTAGCCACCTGTCCATAAGCGTGAACGCCCTTTTCTGTTCTGCACCCGCAGAACAGTTCTGCTTCCTCACCTGTCATCTTCTTTAAAATCTCTTTAATTTTAAATTCCACAGTATTTTCCGAAGCATCTTTGCCAAGACGCTGCCATCCGTCAAAACGTCCGCCGTCATACTGTATCAAAATTCTGTAATTATACATACTGCCTCATTCTGCCGCTTATACGGCTTTATTATTCTCCCATAACCTTTTCGAGTACAGATACGATTGCACTGCTCTCAAACGGCTTCTGGATAAAATCAGCCGCACCTCTCTTTAATGCTTCTACAATATTGGTCTTCTGTCCGGCTGCGGTAACCATTACAATCTTAGCTGCCGGATTAATCTTTAAAATCTCACTGACTGCATCAATCCCATCCAGCTTTGGCATGGTAATATCCATTGTAACAATATCCGGTTTAAATTCCTCATATTTTTTCATGCCATCTTCGCCGTCAACTGCTTCTGCTACAACTTCGTATCCCGCCTCTGTAAGCATATTTCTTAAAAAACGTCTTGATGTTCTTGAGTCATCTACTATTAATACTGTAACCATACTATTTCTCCATTCCTCCGCTTTTGCGGTTTTTTCATTTCTTTACAAATAGGTTTCCTGGCTGGCAAGCTCCACATTCTCATTGATTGCCATAATCAAGTCAAATTGACTGCCTTCGTAACCGATGGTTACGACATAAAATCCTTTTTCACTTGTAATATGCACATTATCATAAAATACCGGTGGATATAATACCACATCTATATCATCATCGCAAAGTCTTGTTGCAAATGCACCATTCGTACAATTAATCAGTTCGCAGACTGCATCGTATGCATCCATATCAAATTCCTGAAAATCTTCCATTGCAAAATCCGATGCAACTTTTAACAATACCTCATCGCTTCCGATAATTCCAAAGAAAATATCCATATCGCCATCCATCATCTGACTGCCGATAAAATCCCCTTCATACTCCTCTTTTATCGTAATCTTTTCCAGTGTCATTTCGTCACCAAGATAATGTTTCAGGCTTTTTAATACACACTTTAACTGTAAAATATACTCCTCCTGACGCATCTTTACAAATGTAGACACCATTGCATCAATATCCCCATCTTTTAATACCCGCAGTTCCCTGTCTGTCAGATTGTTGCCAACGTGGTTGCGGGCGATATACCCGCCAAACATCATATCCTTCATTGCTATACCTCTCTTAACCCATCCATCATTATACTGCTCGTACAATCCCCTATGAATATCAGCACAATTATTTATTACATTATACAACACATAAACTATATTAATCAAGCAGTTTCCCAATAAAATGATATCATACCATATTCGGGCAGCACTGGCATTCTCCGCTCTTTTTCTGTTACTGTGCCTGTAATAATATTTTCCTTGAACATAACAACAGCCGCCCGGTCAACACGTTACCGGACGGCTGTCTTGTTATGATTATTTGTTTTTTACTTATCCTCTACACTGTAGTTTGGAGCTTCCTTTGTGATATGAATATCATGTGGATGACTCTCTCTTAATGCTGCAGATGACATCTTGATAAACTGTGCTGTTTCCTGTAATGTCGGAATATCCTGCGCGCCACAGTATCCCATACCGGAACGAAGACCACCCATTAACTGGAAGATGGTATCTTCTACAAGTCCCTTATATGCCACACGTCCTTCAACACCTTCCGGTACCAGCTTCTTAGCGCCGGTCTGGAAGTATCTGTCCTTACTGCCGTTTTCCATGGCAGCGATAGAACCCATGCCTCTGTATACTTTATATTTTCTTCCCTGGAATAATTCAAATGTTCCCGGGCTTTCGTCACAGCCTGCAAGCAGACTTCCGAGCATACATACGTTGCCGCCTGCTGCGATTGCTTTTACGATATCTCCGGAGTACTTGATACCACCATCGGCGATAACCGGAATACCGTACTTCTTCGCTTCTTCGTAAGCACTCATAACTGCTGTTACCTGTGGTACACCGATACCTGCAACAACTCGTGTTGTACAGATAGAACCCGGTCCGATACCAACCTTAACCGCATCTACGCCTGCTTCGCAAAGAGCCTTTGCAGCTGCACCTGTTGCAATGTTTCCGGCAATTACCTGAAGGTCCGGATATGCAGCCTTAATATTTTGTAATGTAGTGATAATGTTCTTTGAATGACCGTGTGCAGAATCGATTACGATACAGTCAACCTTTGCCTTTACAAGGGCTTCCACACGTTCCATAACGTTTGCCGTAATACCGACAGCGGCGCCGCAGAGCAGTCTTCCCTGTGCATCATGGGCAGATAACGGATATTTAATCTGCTTTTCGATATCCTTAATTGTAATCAGACCCTTTAACTTAAATTCGCTGTCTACAATCGGAAGTTTTTCTTTTCTTGCCTTGCCTAAAATCTTCTTTGCTTCGTCTAATGTAATGCCAACCGGTGCTGTAATCAGATTCTCGCTTGTCATACATTCCTTAATCGGTCTTTTATAATCTTCTTCAAACTTCAGATCTCTGTTGGTGATGATACCCACCAGCTTGCCATCATCATCTGTAATCGGCACACCTGAAATTCTGAATTTACCCATCAGATTATTTGCATCTTCGAGTGTATTGTCCGGATGCAGATAAAATGGGTCCGTAATAACGCCATTTTCCGAACGCTTTACCTTATCCACTTCTTCTGCCTGCTGTTCTACAGACATATTCTTATGAATAATACCAATACCGCCCTGTCTTGCCATGGCAATTGCCATTCTGTGCTCTGTAACAGTATCCATTCCCGCGCTCATCAATGGAATGTTTAACTTAATGTTCTTTGTCAACTGTGTTGACAGATTAATCATATTCGGCGTTACTTCTGAATACTGTGGAACTAATAACACGTCATCAAATGTAATGCCTTCGCCAATGATTGTACCCATTTCTACTGTATCCTCTCTTTCTTTCATTTTAATGTGTTTTGTGTATTATTTGACAATATAACAAAATACGCTGATAATGTCAAACACTTTTTTCTGTACATTCACTTTTTTATTCATCCATGCGGTCTGCGGCTTTCGGTACACCCGCCCGAAGTGCCTCAAGCATCTTTTCATCCGGTTCTAAGATGATGCGCACCATTTCATTGCTTGCATCCATTGTATATAAAACAACCGTCTTTTCGGGTGCTGTATTGGAAGTGTATTCTGAGGTCCGCAGTTTTTTGTGTTCCATTCCAAGCGCTGCCTGGCAGGTCGGTTTCGCAAGCATGGATGCTTTTGCAATATTGTATACCCCGCAGCGTTTTCTCATGGACTGTGACATAATTTTATCAATTGTGAGCTCACCGTCCACTAATGAATATTCATACTCTGCATTGTAATATTTAAACAATATCACCGTAAATACCACAAGTACCGCTGTGAGCAGAATTCCCAGTGCATAAGTTGACGGAATCGTTGTGACTGCAAGAATACATGCAAGAATCATAACGGTCTTAAATACTGCCGCCTGCTTTGGGGCTTTCGTTTTTAAAATCTGTTCTGTTGTAATATTATACATAAATTCTCCATTCTGCCGGAGTTTAAACCAGCCTGTCTGTTACTATCATAATCCTTTTTGTACTAAAAAGCAATAAAAACCGGCAGATTTGACAAAATCTGTCACCTCTGCCGGTTTCAATCTGCTGCCCGTTTTACCGTCCAGCCAAAAAATATTTATTTTTATGCATTTTAACAGCAGGAATTACATCATTCCCATGCCGCCCGCACCGCCTGCCGGCATTGCTGGAACATCTTCTTTGATTGTTGCAACAACGGATTCTGTTGTAAGCAGTGTAGATGCAACACTTGTAGCATTCTGTAATGCACTTCTTGTAACCTTTGCAGGGTCTAAGATACCGGCATCAATCATGTTGACATATTCTCCGTTTAATGCATCGAAACCTGTTCCTACTTCAGATTCTCTTACCTTATTAATAATAACAGAACCTTCCAGACCTGCATTTGCTGAAATGTGGTATAACGGAGCTTCGAGTGCCTTTAAGATAATCTCTGCGCCTGTCTTTTCATCACCTACCAGTGTTTCTGTCAGTTTCTTCACTTCCTTAGAAGCATGAATATAAGCAGAACCACCGCCAGAAATAACACCTTCTTCTACGGCTGCTCTTGTTGCATTTAAAGCATCTTCCATACGAAGCTTTGCTTCCTTCATTTCTGTTTCTGTTGCAGCACCGACTCTGATAACAGCTACGCCGCCTGCCAGCTTTGCAAGTCTTTCCTGTAACTTTTCTCTGTCGAAATCAGATGTTGTTTCGTCAATCTGTGCACGAATCTGTGCAACTCTTGCTTCGATTGCAGACTTTTCGCCTTCACCGTCAACAATAACAGTATTTTCCTTCTGAACCTTAACAGACTTTGCACGGCCGAGCATATCCATTGTAGCATCCTTTAATTCAAGTCCTAATTCTTCTGAAATAACCTGACCGCCTGTAAGGATTGCAATATCCTTTAACATTTCTTTTCTTCTGTCGCCGTAGCCCGGAGCCTTGACAGCAACAACATTGAATGTACCTCTTAACTTGTTGACGATTAATGTTGTAAGTGCTTCACCTTCAACATCTTCAGCGATAATTAACAGCTTTGCGCCGCTTTGTACAATCTGTTCTAAGAGCGGAAGGATTTCCTGAATGTTAGAAATCTTCTTATCTGTGATTAAAATGTATGGATTATCAAGAACTGCTTCCATCTTATCCATATCTGTTGCCATATAAGCTGAAATATATCCTCTGTCAAACTGCATACCTTCTACAAGGTCAAGCTCTGTCTTCATGGTCTTAGATTCTTCGATTGTGATAACACCGTCGTTAGAAACCTTTTCCATTGCATCTGCTACCATCTGTCCGACTTCTGCATCACCTGCTGAAATAGAAGCAACCTTTGCAATCTGATCCTTGCCTGTTACCTTTTCGCTCATCTTTGCAATCGCTTCTACAGCACACTCCGTTGCCTTCTTCATGCCTCGTCTTAACACGATTGGATTAGCGCCTGCTGCAAGATTCTTCATACCTGCATTTACCATTGCCTGTGCAAGAACGGTTGCTGTTGTTGTACCATCACCTGCTACATCATTTGTCTTTGTAGCAACTTCCTTTACAAGCTGTGCGCCCATGTTTTCAAATTTGTCTTCCAGTTCGATGTCCTTTGCAATTGTAACACCGTCGTTTGTGATTAACGGAGCACCGTAAGACTTATCCAGAACAACATTTCTTCCTTTCGGTCCTAATGTTACACGTACTGTATTTGCTAACTTATTTACACCTTCTTCAAGAGCTTTTCTTGCATCAATGCCATATTTAATTTCCTTTGCCATGATATTTGACCTCCGATTTCTATTTTATACTGTATCAAAACTGCTTTTACCAGATTTTTCTATTCCATAATTGCAAGGATATCAGACTGTTTTACGATGATATATTCCTCGCCGTCTAATTCCACTTCTGTTCCTGAATATTTAGAATAAATAACTTTATCGCCTGTCTTAACCTGCATTGTTACTTCCTTGCCGTCTACAACTCCACCAGGACCAACTGCAATAACTTCTGCCTGCTGTGGTTTTTCCTTTGACTGACCCGGTAATACAATGCCTGATTTTGTCGTTTCTTCTGCCTTTAACGCTTTAATTACAACTCTGTCTCCCAATGGTACTAACTTCATATTATCCTCCATTCCGCCGCCGGTAAGGCTGCCTTTGCGCCGCCCCGAACTTGTATACGACAGCTGCTATTATTTTCCTTGTTAGCACTCATTTAATTTGAGTGCTAATTTCAATATCATTAAAATATCACTCTGCCTTTTGTTTGTCAACAGATAATTGGAAATATCTTTTGTTTTTAATAATTAGATTATACTTTTTTAATTTTTTGATTTTGCGTGCCGATACGCACTGTTTTTCCGTAAAAAAACAGATACTGCTGGGCATAGCCGCCGTAGCTTCCGAAACGTGTCTTTGCAAATGCCGCAATTTTTTCTTTGTCCGTTTCCTTTCCCGAAAAATAAAGCTGCTCCATAATCCGCTTAATCCACACATCCACCGGAAATGCATCGCGCTTATCCAGCCCGAACAGCATACAGCAGTTTGCAACCTTACTGCCGACACCTTTTATCTTTGTCAGCATTTTCTCACATTCTGCGGTATCCGCCGCTTTTAATGCAGCCTCCGATATCTGTCCGTCTGCCGTTTTCTGCACCGCATCTACAATATACGGCGCTCGGAAGCCCGTTTTGCAGTCCCGCAGGTCTTCTTCCGTGACATTACACATCTGGCTGACCGTTGGGAAGGCAAAGAATCGCATTCCGTTTATTTCACCCAGATCATCCCCGAAACGCTCCGAAAGCGTTTCCACAATCTTCTTAATATGCGGAATCTGCTTATTCTGCGATATAATAAAGGAAATTAAAGTTTCAAAAAATTCCTGCTGTAAAATATGTACGCCCTGCATGGTTTCCACTGCTTCCTTTAACGTATCGTCCGTCTGTAAAAGCGCCGCCTTTATCCTGCCGTAGTCCCTGCCAAAGTCAAAATAATCCCGCCATATCATTTCGTAATCCTGCATCGTCGTATCAAACAAAATTACGCTGTCTTTTTCCTGACGTATACGTAACAGTCTATGAAATGCACAGACTGCATATTCCTGTTCGGCGAGTTTTTTAAAATGAAAACACTGCCCACATTCTAGTGTCTGCGCAAGATCAAAATCCCTCACTTCTGTAAGTACAACATTTCCCTCATCATAAGAAATCTGCATTGCTTGTCCTTTCTGCTATAAAATTGAATTATCCTTTGTCATGGCGCGCGTCAGTGAATCCTTCGCATTTTTCCACGGCTCGTCTGCATATTTATGGTCAAATTTATTGATAAACCATGCCACATCATCACGCACACGCTTCATATTTTCCAGATACAGTCGGTCTGTATCCACACGGAAGTTTTCTGCCGTACTGCCCGAAAACTTCTGTGCACCGCGCTCGATTAACATGCCGTAATGCGCTGTACAAAAACCCTTGCTGTGCAGGTATTTCTCTTTAAATGCTGCATCGGACTGATATAAATGCAGCACCGTATCCACATACCGCTCAAATGTATTTTGTATACGGTTACACACAAAGCAGGACTGTTCCAGTTCTTTAATATAATCACATGCTGACGGTGTTTCTGCCTTTTTAAACAGCGTCTTTGCCTTTACCGGCTGTTCATTTCTTTTTTCAATCTCGTTAATCACCTTGTCCATATGTGTCTTCATCACCAGTGCAAATCCCAGACGGTTTTCTACAGCATAAATCTTTTTCAAATGCTTCCGGCAGAATCCCATTTTGTCTGTTTCGGCACGGATATCGTCTTCCATGTAACTTGGTCCCATCGTATATTCTACCGCATTATTTTCCAGTTCCTGATACATTGCGCAGAGTGGACACTCACAGTCTTTGTCAAATGCATCATTAACGGGAATCGTATATATCTTTTCTTTCATTTTTATACTCCTTTTTATGTATACTGCCTGCATAACAGACAGGGCCGCCGGCACTCTTTGCGGCAGCCCCTTCTAAACTCTTTGATTGTATCATACTGTATGCACAAATGCTATTTACATTTTTTATCAAATTCGGGATTAAAGGCATAGAAATTATTAAAGTCTAAGCGTTGCTGCACTAAAGAAAGTGCCTCACCGAAACGCTGGAAATGCACGATTTCACGCTGACGTAAAAACCGCAGCGGCTCTAATACATCTGCATCGTCCGTAAGCCGGATAAGGTTGTCATAGGTTGAGCGGGCTTTCTGCTCTGCTGCCAGATCTTCAACCAAATCTGTAATCGCATCGCCTTTAGACTGGAACTCGCACGCATTAAACGGAATTCCTCCTGCCGCCTGCGGCCAGATTCCAGTCGTATGGTCTACATAATACGCTTCAAACGGTGTCCCCTTAATCTGGTCAACGCTTAAGTTCCTCGTCAGCTGATGTACCATAACGCTGACCATCTCCAGGTGTGAGAGTTCCTCTGTCGCGATATCCGTCAAAAGCCCGGAAACTTCACGGTACGGCATGCTGTAGCGCTGGGACAGGTAACGCATGGAGGCGCTGGACTCCCCGTCGGGGCCTCCGTATTGACTGATAATCATTGCCGCAAGTGCCGGATTGGGATTCTTAATATGAATCGGAAACTGTAATCTTTTTTCATAATTCCACATCGTTTAACCCTCCATTTCCCACGGCATTGGTGTTGCAACCCAGTTCCAGTAGTTTTCATTTGTTACATGATAAAAACTTAAAGGACCCACATTTTCATTGTAAAGCCGCACTGCTTCTGCGTACTGATGCTTCATATCGGCATAAAATGCCAGTGCTTCACCGTCATCGGGATGGGTATCCAGATACAGCGCCGTTTCCACCATAACAAATCCCAGCTCATACACATCTGCGATATAACGGCTTTTGTTACACTGCTGATTCTGTACAGACTGCAGTCTTCTTTCTGACATTCTGTTTTCCGGCACCAGACGCATATTCTCCTGGCATCCCTGCATTGGCAGACGATGCTCCATTCTGTTTGGCATTCTCATTTCTCTTCCCATTCTGTCAGTACACGGACAGTTTTCTCCTGCCCTTCTGCCGGCAGGATTTTTACTGCCTGCCTGCTCCGGCCGGATTCCCTGACAGCCGCAGGAATCCCCTCTACCTGGCATATATGGATTTCTCATATCCTTCACGTTTGCCATGCTCCTCTCTTTATACGCGGCATACTGTTTCACAGAGTCCGCAATGCCGCTGTTTGCCTGCACTCTGCATTTTAACCGGCTTTCTGCCCGTTAACGGCTTCTGTCGCATCTGCAGCCGACAAACGGCTTATTTAATATTGGAAACAATGTTCCGTATTTTAATGCTCTGCATGGTTCATACACCTCGCCCCAGTGCTGCCATGGCACATATGTCATGCCCACAACCTGCGGCGGATTTTTTTTATTCATACAATCCATACTTACTCCATATAATTTATTTAATACTATTATATGATTTCACACAAAAAGAGTTCTTCCCCTCTTTTGCCCCGCCACACTAAAAGACTGCCAGTCTTTCCTCGTCTACTTGCCTGATCTACATACATGGGTTACGGTTGCCTTTTGGACTTTTCTGTCCGTCATACTTAGAAACGTGCGCCGCCAGGCGCACCCATCAAAAAAAGCCCCGGCATTATCCGGAGCTTTTTTATCCATTTTTTATTACCACGACATCACTTCATATCCGTCATTGGTTACAAGTACCATAATTTCCCACTGTGCTGACGGCTTTTCATCATCCGTATAGATTGTCCAGCCATTCTGTTCATCAATGTAAATCTCACTTGTTCCCATATTAATCATCGGTTCAATTGTAAATACCATGCCCGGTGCCATCACCATTCCAGTGCCTTTTTTTATCACATAGCTGACATATGGGGCTTCGTGGAATTCCAGTCCGATACCGTGACCACCGACCTGACGGACAACAGAATATCCGTTTTCCTTTGCATGGTCCTGAATCGCCTGTGCCACATCACCTAAATGTCCCCATGGTTTTACCTGCTGTAAGCCCAGCTCCACACACTCTTTTGCCACACGCACGAGCTTCTGGTTTTCTTCGGAAACATTTCCAATACAGAACATCCGGGATGAATCTGAAAAATATCCATTATAAATGGTTGAGCAGTCCACATTGACAATATCGCCGTCAATTAACTGTACATTATTGGAAGGAATTCCATGGCACACCTGTTCATTAATGGAAGTACATACGCTCTTTGGAAACCCTTCATAATTTAACGGTGCCGGAATACCCCCCATTGCCGTTGTCTTCTGATAAACCATCTGATCGATTTCTTCTGTCGTCATACCTGCACAAATGTGTTCTGCCACATAATCAAGTACTGCAATATTAATCTTGCTGCTTTCACGCATTCCCTGTAACTGTGCTTCATTTTTAATAATTTCCCGCGGTGGAACCTTATGAAATTTTCTTCTGTACATTTCAATTTTTTTATCAAAATCCATGTGGCATTCACCGTATAACTTTCCACTCTTGCACCAGCATGGCTGGTCCTTTGTCAGCTTTTTCAATTGTTTTCCTCTTTTCTTTTTATTTTTCTTTTCTGCTTTTCTAAAATCCGTTACTGCTGTAATGCCTCCACAATTGCCGGGAAAAACTGCTTCTTTCTGGATACGACACCCTGCAGCTTTACACAAGCATCCTTTACTTCTACGCCAAACGCCTGATAAATCACAGCATTGGCATTGTTACCCGCACAAAGTACCTCAGAGGATTCCGATACAATATCAGTGAGCAGAAAATAAACAATTCCCGCACTGTTATCCTGTACAACGCCCTGTATAAATTCTGCCAGACGCGGTTTTACTTTTTCTAACTCCTCCGCACTCATAGAATTAATCTGTCCGACACCAATTGCAACATTGTTAACGGAAAACTTTTTATAATCCTGATAAAAAATTTCTTTTGCAGATTTACCGGATAAATTGCTTCCGGCACGGAACATTTCCCGCCCATATGTTTCAATATCCAGCTCTGCCTTTTTTGCCAGCTGCATGCACGCTGCCACGTCATCCGACGTACACGTCGGTGATTTAAAAATCAATGTATCGGAAATGATTGCCGAACACAGCAGCGCCGCTGTATTTTTATCAATTTCCGCCTGATTTTCCTGATACATATGATAAATAATCGTTGCCGTACTGCCAAGCGGCTGGTTTCTAAAAAATACCGGTGATACCGTCTGAATTGCCCCCAGCCGGTGATGGTCAATAATTTCAAGAATTTCCGCTGTTTCAACGCCATTGACTGCCTGACCCCTTTCGTTGTGGTCAACAAGAATCAATTTTTTCTTTCCTGCTCCCAGTAAATTTCTTCTGGAAATCATCCCCACATAATTGCCCTGTGTATCCTCGACCGGAAAATCCCGGTGGCGAAGCTTTGCCATAACCGTCTGGATATCTTCAATAAAGTCTTCTGTTTGAAATTTGACAATTCCTTCTTTTTCTTTCATCAGAAAACGTATCGGCATACTCTGGTTAATCAGTCTTGCTACCGTATATGTATCAAATTTAGTTGTAATTAACAGACAGTTGTGTTCCTTTGCCACTTTTGTGATGGTCTTTGACACCTGTGCGCCTTCACAGATAATCAGGCATCCTGCCTCCATTTCAATTGCGCACAGCTGTGCCTCATAGCGGTTTCCCAAAATAACAATATCCCCTGTCCCGATATAATTTTCCATCATATCCGGGTTAGCCGCCGCAATCACAACTTTTCCTTCTTTAAAAATACCGTCTGCTTCCCCTGCAACAACCGTTCCTTCCAATGTATCCACAATATTCTGATACCGTGTCTGGGCTGTTGCAAGAATGGTGCTGTCATAAACCTGAAAATACGATTTTGCTATATCTCCAATCGTAATCAGTCCTTCCAGCACATTTTCTTTTGTTACCGGAAGTGTCACGACATTCTGCTCTTTCATCAGGGTCCACGCCGTTTTTACTGAAATCTCTTTAGAAACACCCGGTGTTTTTCGAATCTGGATATCCCGTACCTGTGGTCTGACATCCTTCATATATTCCGGCGGCTGTATCCCCAGTTTATCCATGACATACTGCGTTTCTTCATTTAAATGTCCTGCACGTTTTGCCACATAATGCTGTCCTGTTATTTTTTCTTTTAGTCTTGCATAACAAATTGCTGAGCATACAGAATCTGTATCCGGATTTTTATGTCCAATCACATAAACTGTTTCCTTTCCTTCCATATCCACCTCTCCACTAAAAAAACTGTTATAGCTGTACCGTTTCTACCTAACATACATACTATAACAGTTCTTTATGGTTTTCAACCGTTTTGCCTTTATTTTGTCTGTTTAATCTGTCTGTAAGCACGCTGCACTAATTTGTGAAAACAACAATATTGGTCTTATCTGTTTCTCCCAGACGTGCCAGCAGCTTTTTAAGATTCTCAACCGCTTTCTTATAAACATAATATGCATCATATGTCTGCTGGAAATAATCCATGGCTCCCTGAATATCCTCACGGTCTTTTGCCTCCCATGAAAGTGTCGCATATTTATGGATATTATTATGCGTTTCAATAACTTCTTTAAATTCTGCACTGCCTGTAATCTGTGGATTCGTCTGTGCAGCAAGCCATTTACCGATTTTACAGGTCTTCGGATTATTCAGCTGTTCTTTTCTTAACCGCTCAAAATCAACGGCATTGTTATAAACTCTCCACATCAGGATAAAGTGGTCATTAATAAATACATCCAGCCAGTCCTGCTGTGTAATCTCAGCAAATCCACGTACCATATCACTTCTTGTTGTATCAATGTAACGCCCGATTTTATAGACATGCGTTCCCATTTCCGTACAGTCATCAGAAAGTTCTTTATAACTCTTGGAAATGCTTTCAATCTGCCTTGTAAAGTCTTTTGTTACGTCTGTCTGTGTATCAATATCCTCAAAAGCATTGTCAACACGATCCTTAATCTGATTCATCTGCTGATTCATCTGTCGGATTGATTCCAATGACTGTTCTACCTTTTCATTGCCCTCTGCAAGCTTGGAGGTTGTTTCATTCATGGAAAGTGCCAGTTCCCCGATATCCGTACGCAGTTCTGCTACATATTTAACAATGTCTTCTGCAGATTCTGCGGTATTGCCGGATAACTGTCTTACCTGATCAGCAACGACTGCAAAGCCCTTTCCTGCTTCTCCTGCTCTTGCAGCTTCAATAGATGCATTTAACGCCAGCAGATTACTCTGGCTTGCAACCTTCTTTACCACATCGACAATTTCACCGATTTTATCAATCTTGCCCTGAAATTCCTGTACCTGTTCATTGATTGCCTGAATCTTTTCAGAAGACTCATTGACAACCTGTATGCTGTTGTTCATATTTTCCGTACTACTGTCAGCGGTTGCAATGACATCATGTGTATTCTCACGGATATGTGACATTGCTTCCGAAATATTGTTAATAGATGTTTCCATGTCACGGCTTGCATTTTCCATATCCCGGATGGATTCTGTCTGGGACTGAACCTGATCTAATGTCTTTTTTACATAAGAGTTATCACCGATTGAACCCATTGCCTGATTCAGACGCATTACAAAATTGTTATTGGAACGCTTATATGCGTGCATCAGTTCATTAAACTTTTCTCCATATGCCGGATTCTGAAATGCGCTTGTATCAATATCTTCATAATTACCGCCAATCACACCATCCATTGCCTGCATAAGCAGCTGCAAGTCCTTTTCTTCTGAATAACCATTTGCTGTCTTTTTTCCAAACATATCTATTACCTCTCTGATTCGCTTTTATCTTAGTCGTATTTTATCACATAATAACAAAAAATAATACTTATTTTTGCTTATTTTTTGCATATATTACAAAATTTTTTTCCTAATCCAGCGCAATTTCTTCCAGTTCCACAATGCTCCCAGTTTATTGTAAACCCAGTACCCTGCATTTGCCGCCTTTTGCAGCAGAAAATTTGTGTCCTCTTCCATTTCTTTTAAAACACTGCCGCCCTGTGCCTGCACCCATCCTTCTTTAATTGCCCGGATTAAATCATTGTTGTTTGCAATTTTTTGTGTGAATTCTGTATATGCTGCCCCGACTACGCGCATCTTATGTGCATCCGACCCTGCCACTTTCGGCTTATGCAGACAGCCTGCCAAATTATCAGCACAGGCATTTGCCCACGGTCTGGTGCAGGCATTAAATGTTTCCACGAAATCAAATTTTTCCAGGAATTCATTGTGTTTTTTACCAAATCGCGTATTGGTAAATGCAAAATATCCCGGCCCGTAAGGATGTGCAAGCCCTAAAATGCCCCCTCTTTCATGCACAATCTTTTCTAACTGCGCCAGTGTCATTCCACGGATTTCCATAAAAGCATCATTTATACAGTCCGGCAGTACCGCAATCACATGACCGCCATCCCTTGTATCATACTCAATGCCCTTTAATACCGTAAACGGCTTTTCCAGATGCAGATTCTTTGCAATCTTTTCAAATTTGCGGTAGCCGTCATAGGAGTTGTGGTCTGTTACCAGCATTCCGTCAAAGCCTTCTTTTACCAGCTTCGTGATATATTCCTGAATCGGCACTTTTGCATCAATTGACCCCTCTTTTGTATGGCAATGCATATCCAGCTTCATTTTTATTCTCCATTCTGTATTTTTTAACATCAGTGTCAAAAACAAATTTTAACATTTATATTACCTATCATGATAAATCATTTGACAATTTCATAACCAGCTACACTATAACACAGCGCCACCTTTTTTTCCATATTTTTTCACTTTCCGGTCCCTTATTTCATATATTAAAATAACTCTGCTATCAAAGGATTTTGTTTATGAATTATCGGAACTGTCTTAAAATTTTATGCAGTATTTCTGTTGTCTGCCTGTGCTGTACATGTATGGGCTGCAGCAAAACAAAAAGCACCGGCAGCACATCCATCACTTTAAATGAAGTTGCGCACTCCGTTTTTTATGCACCACAGTACGCGGCAATTGAATTGGGATATTTTAAGGAAGAAGGCATTGACCTTACACTTGTGACCGGATTCGGCGCTGACAACGTTATGACTTCCCTGATTTCAGATGATGCACAGATTGGCCTTATGGGTTCTGAATCTTCTATCTATGTATACGCACAGGGTGCATCGGATTACGCCGTCAATTTTGCCCAGTTGACACAGCGCGCCGGCAACTTTCTGGTATCCAGAACGGCAGAAGATGATTTTTCATGGGAAAACCTGCGCGGAAAAACGATTCTTGGCGGCAGGGCAGGTGGTATGCCACAGATGCTTTTGGAATATATTTTAGAAAAGAACGGACTGACTAAAGAAGACGTCAATATTATTCAAAACGTAGATTTCGGCTCAACTGCCGCGGCATTTTCGTCCGGCATTGCCGATTATACCGTGGAATTTGAACCGTCCGCAACACTTCTGGAACAGGAAAGCGCCGGATTTGTCGTGGCTTCTTTGGGCGTGGAAAGCGGCTATGTGCCGTATACTGCCTATTGTGCCAAAAAGAGCTTCCTTTCTAAAAACTCTGATGTGATTGCTGCCTTTACCAGAGCCATTCAAAAAGGGCTTGACTACTGTAATTCCCACTCCGCCGAAGAAATTGCTGCGGTAATTGCACCACAGTTTCCGGAAAATACCCAAAACGATATCGCCGTCATTGTTGCACGATATCAGAATCAGGACACATGGAAAACCGATACGGTATTTTCCAAAGAAAGTTTCACACTGCTGACTGATATTTTACGAAACTGCGGCGAGTCAGACACGGATGTTCCTTATGAAGACCTTGTCACCACAACATATTCCAAACAGGCAGCGGCCGAATCTGTTTCATATTAAGCCATATGTAAGATTTAACTCTGCCGCTTTTTCATTTCATGATTTAAAGTGCCGTCCGAGCCGTTCGCGGAATTTTTTGCTGTGCTTTGCATGCCTTTGAACCTGTAACAGCACCAGACGGCACATCACTGCAAAGACCGGAACTGCTGCTGTCATTAAAATCCCCGTAACCATTACCCATACCGGTGACAACGGATACAATGCGAACAGCGGCTTTAAAAACAGCACACTGAATACTGCCCCGGATGCCATCAGTATACAGATGCCTGTTCTGATTTTATCCAGCGGCATACAGATTCTTATAAGTGCTGCCATTCCGACAGCCAGCAATATCATGATACACATTGTAGAAAGCTGCTCATGTCCGATGCCGGCACAATTTCCTGCAACGTTAAGCACTGCCAGCAGTATAAAATCCGTCAGTGCCGCAGGCAGTGCCAAAAGCACGACATTGGTTAAAAAATGTCCTTCTATGCGGCTTTTATCCGGCTGCATTGCCAGTAAAAATGCCGGTGTACCGATGGTGAATGTTCCCAAAAAAGACAACTGTGTCGGATACAGCGGATATTTACTGACTGCCACAAATGTAAACAGTGTTATCAGCATAGAAAACAGATTTTTCACCAGAAACAGCGAAGCAGATCGCTGGATATTGTTGACCACGCGTCTGCCCTCTAATACCACGGACGGCATCCTTGCAAAATCAGAATCCAAAAGAACAATCTGTGCCGCATTGGATGCCGCTTCACTGCCGGATGCCATCGCAATACTGCAGTCCGCTTCTTTTAATGCCAGCACATCATTGACACCGTCCCCTGTCATTGCAACAACATTGCCTGCTTTTTTGAGTGCCAAAAGAAGTTTCTTTTTCTGTTCCGGCGATACTCTGCCAAATACCGTATAAACCGGTGCAGCTTTTTCCAGTTCTTCATCAGAAAGCTGTGAAACATCAATATATCTGTCTGCTTCTGCAATCCCTGCCTTTTTTGCAACTGCCGCCGCTGCTTTGGGATGATCGCCGGATATAACCTTAATACAGACGTCTTCTTTCTGAAAATATTCAAATGTTTCCCGCGCATCCCTTCGGATCGGATTACTCACTAAAATAAATGCAAGCGGTTCAAACAAATGCTGTTCTTCCCCATACCTGCCAAATACAAGCACACGTACACCTTTGTCGATTTTATCCAAAATTTGCACGTCATATTTTCCGTAACGCTCTGCCAGAAGCCGCTCCGGCGCACCAATCAGATATAGTCCTTCTTCAAAACGTACACCGGAATATTTGCGCTGTGAAGAAAACGGAATGACTTTTTGTGCCTTTCGTTCACTTTTTCCGTCAAAATAGTCTTTTAATGCCTGCATCGTGATATTATCCGCATCCAGATTTGCTACAACATCTCCGATTAAGGCATGAAGCGAAGTTTCTTCTTCCTCTTTTGCCAGCGGAATAATTTCCCGGACAGACATTTTATTTTCCGTAATCGTTCCCGTCTTGTCCACACACAGGACATTGACCCGCGCCAGCGTTTCAACACATGCCATTTCATGAACCAGCACTTTTTTTCTGCCAAGGCGCATGACACTGACAACCAGTGCAATGCTCGCTAAAAGATACAGTCCTTCCGGTATCATACCGACCAGTGATGCAATCATGGATACGACACTTTCCTGTATGGTCGAACCAATGACAAAATGCTGCTGCAAAAACAGCAGGATTCCAATCGGTATAATAACAATGCCAATAATACGCACCAGACGGTCTAAGGAACGCATCATTTCCGTCTGTGTATTTTTACGCGATGCTTTTGCTTCTAACATCAGCTGTGCCGCAAAAGATAACAGTCCCACTTTTGTAAGTGTCGCATATCCTTTTCCTGAAACAACAAAACTGCCGGAATACAGTATATCGCCCGGATTTTTTACTACTTCATCCGCTTCACCTGTAATCAGTGCTTCATTGACACGCAGACTGCCTTTCTCAACAACTGCATCTGCACAAATCTGGTTTCCTGCCTGAAAAACGCAAAGGTCTCCAAGCACCAGCTGTTCTGAATCCACCTGCAGCATCTGCCCGCTGCGCACAACCTGCGTTTTAGGTTCATTCATCAGTGTCAGCCTGTCTAACACCCGTTTTGCCCGGATTTCCTGAACAATGCCAATCATTGTATTGCACACAATAATAGGCAAAAAGGTCATATTTACATATGACCTTACAAAAACTAACAATGCCGTAAACACTGCAAATATGAAGTTAAAGTATGTAAAAATGTTACCGGCAATAATCTGTCCGACAGATTTGGACTGATTTTTTACCTGTACATTTCCATAACCGGCATACAGCCTTTTTTGTGCTTCTTCGCAGCTTAATCCACGGTTTTCATTAGTCATCTGAATATTCAATCTCCTTACCCGCAACGCGGAACGTATAATAAATAGTGACTGCAAAAATAACCAGCTTTACAGCAAAACTTACCGCTATGCTTGCAACGGATTCCTGATTATAAAGCTGGAATGAAATCATCGCAAAAAATGTCACTGCCGCTGTAACGCCGTACCACCATTTTGCCAGATTTCCTTTAATAACACCAAAAATCACATTCATTAATGCGATATTTAAAACCATATCGAGAATACAGTTGACACCCAGTAACAGCCATAAAACGGATGGTGTTGTAAACAGTGCCGAAACCGTTTCATAGGTTGTTGTCACCTCTTCCGCCGCCAGCTGTGCCAGCATATCCTGTGCCTGTCCTGCCTGGATTGCGGTACACCACGTAATGTAGGAAATCGCTGTCATACCGTATAAAAGGCTGTCGCCGATTGAAAGACCGATTCCCGCAAGATAGACATCGCCTTTACGCTCAAAACGTTCATTTAACATATAGCCGGTAACAACTCTTGCTGCTGTAAATCCGGCTGTCGCAAACAGCGCATATACAATATTATACGTTGCCGGGTTGTTATAAAAAGTATTGTCTATACTCGGTATCAGTGCCAGCGCCGATGTTGCCAGATTGGCAAAAATAAATACAAAAACGGCATAGGCAATCACACCTAAAATCCCCGGCATAACTCTTGCTTTCCATCTTTTCATAATGACAACTACAAGTACAATAATTGCCGAAAGCATAAGAATCCCACCCGCCGAGAGCATGGATGACGTTCCTGCCGGCAGGGTCTGTGTCAAATCAATTGTTTCCATAAAATCTCCATTCCGCCGTTTCCATCTGCCACGGCTTTTTATCTTTCTTAATCATATCATTTCTGTCTGTAAAAGCCAATAAAATATCTATTAAAGTTTGTTCTGTACAGACGAAAAGAGCAGCCACATAGCTGCGGCTGCTCCTCTCATAATCTTAATTGCATAACAATATATCTTTTTTAATAACGAAATGTATATTTAAAAAGGCACACTGTAAACCATTTGGATTATAATTTTGTTACATTAATAGCCTGAGGACCTTTAGCGCCTTCTGTTACGTCAAACTCTACTTCTGCGCCTTCGTCTAATGACTTGAATCCGCTCATGTTCAGACCTGAGTAATGTACGAACACATCCTTGCCTTCTTCATCGCTGATAAAGCCATAGCCCTTTTGGTTATTAAACCACTTTACTGTACCTTTCATTTCAAGTACCTCCAAAAAAATATATGGTGCCAAACACCTTCTTTATCTTAGCATTTGCGGCAATTGTTGTCAATGAAATCTCACTATTTGTTTTCGGACTCCCCAACCTGTAAATACACACGGCTAAGCTCAATTTTATCATCGCCCTGCTGAACTACCGACACGATATTTCCGGCTGTAACCTGTGCTTTTTCCACCCGCAGCAGATGGCTGTTGATAATCTCTGTCGGATAGGCTTTGTCATTAATATAGACCACACTGTAATCATTAAAATTACTGCCTTCCACGCATACATAATCCTTGTAATTATATGCATTGGTGATTGTAATATCATTTTGTCCCATAATCAGATTGGTTGCCTGAAATGGATTTTACCCGCCATATAAATCACAGTTTCCATATAAAATGTCGTATTCAAGAATCTTTAAATCTTTTAAATAGTCCGGCGTGTCCTTACGTTTCTGATGAAACTTTGTCAGATAACCTTCCGACATGCCAAGCATCTGCTGTACATGCGCTGCCAACTGATAACTTTCCAGATTTTCTTTTTCGGACGACAGTGAAAAATTGCTCCAGACAACGTACTGTGTCTGATAAATGTCGCCATTTTCAAGTACTTCGTCCGTAAATGAAAATCCCGGCAGGTGGTCGCCGTACATGACAAGCACTGTCTCTTCATCCCTGCTTTCAAGCATCGCCGTCAACTCCCGCAGGAAATTATCCATTTCATGAATCTGGTTGACATAGTAGGTAAATGCCTTTTCCTTTGCCGTATCAAAAAATCCCGTTACCGTAATTTCCGGCACAAAGCCCTCCGGATACTCTGCCGGATAATCGCCGTGTCCCTGTACGGAAATTGTATAAATGTAATCCGAACCATCTGTGGAATCCAGTATTTTTCCGATTTCCCCCGTCAGAATCTTATCCTTTGCCCAGCCCATCGGTGTCATTTCGATATTGTCCATATATTCAATTGATGTAAAATCTTCATATCCCAGATGAGAGAAGACCTTATATCTGTCATAAAACGTTCCGTCATTGTCATGCAGTGCATGGGTGGCATACCCTTTTTCTTTTAAGTCATATGCCATGGATTCACAGACCTTGGACTGTAAAACCGTCTTGTACGGATATTCACCCGGTCCGAAATCATCCATATTCATGCCGGTCTGCACTTCAAATTCCGTATTGGCTGTTCCCGCACCAAAGCACGGCACAGATAAGTAGCCTGACGGATACTCTGCCACAAGCTGTTCAAAATACGGAAGCGGATTTTCCGAAAAACTGATGCCTTTTACCAGATTCGGATCAAAAAAAGACTCCAGCTGCAAAAAAATGATATTCGGTGATTTTTCCGAATTTTCGACTTCTATTTCTTCAATATCCTCTTTCAGACTATTAACATACTCCGGTGTATATTCATCCGATTTGCTGATTCCTCTGTCCACAACACTGCACGTAAAACAGTAAGCAAATCCATATTGTTTATAGGCATTGGCAAGATTGCCGAAATAACTGCTGATTGTTCCGGTAAGAAGCAGAAAGTGGGTAACTCCCATACAGCATAACAACAGTAATCCAATTTTTACTGTTGTACGGATATAGTGTATTTTTTCCTGCTGTTTCGGACCTTTTATCCACAGCCATACCAGTCCCGCAATCCCTGCGGCAACTGCCAGTACAATCAGAATTATCTGAAAAGCATTCAGATAGACCGGAATGACTTTTATGGCATCTTCAATTAAATAAATATCCATTGCCGTAAATGGCGTTTTTCTGGAACAAAGCACCACAAAATTTGTAATTGCAAGCAATAACCACACTACACTCACCGTACAGTACACAAATACTTTTCTGTGAAACAGCAGTACGACAGACATCGTCACCAGAATAATCAGCGTATTATATAAAAACAGAACCGGATTGGTAAAAATCATTACCAATCCGATTAAACTTCTCCTGTTGAAACACTCAACCAGCATATTCAGCAATGCCGAATATACGGCAGCATGTACAATCTCATATTGCCAGCATTTTTGTAAAACTGCCTTTATTCGATTCATAATCCTCACCTGTTATCTGCATTTCATTTTTTTACTCATTTGTCGTTTCATGACGTGACTCACGGATAACTTCCATCAGTTCACGTGCCTTGTCTTTTGCTTTTGAAGATGCATTTCTTGAACCCATCACCATATAGGCAAACTTCTGTGCTGTATCGTCATCATTGCATTTATGCGCCAGCTGTGCAAGCAGGGAGTTGATCGTCACCTCGTCCATATTGCAGATTGGCGGATACTCTTTTAAAAGTGCCTCGGTAAAGCCTTTGTATGCTTTTTCGATATACTCCGCTTCCAGTTTGTTATACTTTGCAATCTGCCCCAGATTGGCTGTATCATCCTGCTGTAATTCTTCTGCTGCTCCTCTGTAAAGCCATGCAAGCTTTAAGCACAAATAAGCCTGTTCACTTCCTCTGGCCGGTTTTGTCATTGCGGTCAGTAATGCCATCTTATACCGTTTAATCGCAATATCATACGTATAATAATCTGCTGAATCCTCCATTGCCGTATATTTGCTTCCAATCATTTCCTTTAACAGCGCTCTCTGCTTCGGCGTAACGTTGTTAAATTCACGCAGTGTTGATGCATATCCGCACTTCGGGCACAGACATACATCATATTTGATTGTATCAATTCCGGAATACAGCGGTCTTAAATCTGCCTCAGTCCCTAAAAATCTGGCCTTTCCTGTTTTTACCTGCTTTGTCTTAAAATCCGCATCACAGACCGGGCAATTCATGGATTTATCAAATACATAGGTGCTTTCATCTTTTTTATTGCTGCTGTTTTCCATACTAATCTCCATTCCGCAGGCATTTTAATGCCGGAGGAATCGCGAGCCAAATCTTATTTGGCTCTGCGATAAAATGCGACTTTGTGACGCCTGCGGCACAAAGTGATATGCGAAAATCTTTAATTTATGGATTTTCGCATTTTCCTCCATTTCTGAGCGACTTTGTTGCGAAGATGCGATGAGAAATTCGCGCAGGCGATTTCTCATCTGCAATCAGGGAGATTTGTTTTCGCTCAGAAACAAATCTCCGTGTGAACAAGCTTAGACTTATGGCTTGTTCACACTTCTCCATTTCTACAGACACTTATTGACGTCTTTTATTATTTGGCAGGCATTTTGAACGAACTCTTTAAAGATACAATCCGGTTAAATACCGGTTTCCCGGCTTCTGAATCTTTAGAATCCGCTGTAAAATATCCGTTACGTACAAACTGGAATTTATCTTCCGGCTGTGCCTTTAAAAGTTCCGGTTCTACATAGCAGTTCTTTAAAACGGTAAGTGAATGTGGGTTTACATTGATAGAACCGTCTTCTTCATTGTATACGCCCTTTTCTTCATCTACGATATTCTCATAGAGTCTGACCTCTACCGGACTGCCTTCTGTTGCAGATACCCAGTGAATTGTTCCTTTCACTTTTCTTCCAGTGAAGTTACCGCCGCGTGTTTCCTCATCATAGGTTGCATGAATCACGGTAACGTTACCGTTCTCATCCTTTTCACAACCTGTACAGGTTACAAAATATGCGTTCATCAGGCGCACTTCGTTACCCGGAAACATTCTGAAATACTTCTTTGGCGGTTCTTCCATAAAATCTTCTCTTTCGATATATAATTCTTTTGTAAACGGTACTTTTCTTGTTCCAAGTTCAGGATTTTCCTGATTGTTTGGAACTTCCATGTACTCAACCTGTCCTTCCGGATAGTTATCAATCACCAGTTTTACAGGATTTAAGACTGCCATCATTCTCTTTGCTTTCAGCTTTAAATCCTCACGGATACAATACTCTAACATCGGATATTCAACCGCACCCTGACTCTTTGTAACACCCACAAGGTCTACAAACATCTTTATGGCTTCCGGTGTAAATCCACGTCTGCGCAGTGCCGCAATAGACACCAGACGCGGGTCATCCCATCCGTCTACAATCTTATCTTCTACAAGCTTTTTAATATAACGCTTTCCTGTTACTACGTTATTTAAATAAAGCTTTGCAAATTCAATCTGTCTTGGCGGATTCTCGTATTCAAGTTCCCTTACAACCCAGTCATACAGCGGTCTGTGATCCTCAAATTCCAGTGTACAGATAGAGTGGGATACGCCCTCAATCGCATCTTCAATCGGATGTGCAAAATCATACATCGGATAAATGCACCACTTATCTCCGGTTCTATGGTGTGAGATATGTGCTACTCTGTAAATAATCGGGTCACGCATGTTGATATTCGGTGATGCCATATCAATCTTTGCACGCAGTACCTTTTCTCCATCCTTGTACACACCGTTTTTCATGTTCTCAAATAATTCGAGATTTTCTTCTACGGAACGGTTACGGTACGGACTTTCCTTACCCGGTTCCGTAAGCGTTCCTCTGTATTCACGAATCTGTTCCGGTGTCAGATCACACACATAAGCCTTTCCTTTTTTAATCAGCCTGACTGCCGCTTCGTACATCTGATCAAAATAGCCTGATGCAAATAACACATCTCCGTGCCACTTTGCACCGAGCCATTCAACATCACGCTTAATAGAATCCACAAATTCTTCCTTTTCCTTTGTCGGATTCGTATCATCAAAACGCATATTAAACTGTCCGTTATATTCTTTGGCAAGTCCGTAATTTAGTAAAATGGATTTTGCATGTCCAATGTGGAGATATCCATTCGGTTCCGGCGGAAATCGTGTAACTACCTTCTTACAATGTCCTTCCTTAATATCCTGATCTATGATCTGTTCAATAAAATTCTTTGAAACAGCTTCGTTTTCCATTCCTCTTATCCTCCTGATTACTGCCGCATTGCAGCACCTTTTCGTTTCATTATAACGTACTTTTTAAAATGTTTCAATGGCTTTTATCGTTATCTGTGTGTGTCATACAGCCGCTCATACAGCCTGCACAGTTTCCGTCACAGCCTGTATGATTTTCCTTTTTATCTTTATTGACCATTCTGGTACTGACAACATACAGCCACACTGCAATCACCAGTATAATGGCTCCGCCTATAATTCTCATCCTAATCTCCATTTCTGTTTTCTGTTAAAATCCTATAAGCATCCCTATCATTCTGACCGCAAATGCTACAATCCATGCAATCACACACTGCATGATTACGACTAAAAATGCTGAACGCGCTGTTCCCATTTCTCTTTTTACGGATGCAATCGCCGCAACACACGGTGTATATAACAGAGTAAATACTAAAAATACCAGTGCCGAAAATGGTGTAAATAAGGTATTTAATGCACTCATATCTCCACCGAATAAAACTGTAAGCGTACTGACCACACTCTCCTTTGCGGTAAATCCCGTAATCAGTGCGGTAGAAATTCTCCAATCGCCAAATCCCAGCGGCACAAAAACCGGTGCCGCAAATCCACCGATTAATGCCAGCAGACTGTCTTTGGAATCCACGACAACATTCAGCCGTACATCAAACGTCTGTAAAAACCAGATGACAATTGATGCCATGAAAATAATCGTAAATGCCTTTGTAATAAAGTCCTTTGCTTTATCCCAGATTAACATTCCCACACTTTTTAAACTCGGCAGACGGTAGTTTGGCAGTTCCATAACAAACGGAACCGGTTCACCCTGAAATGCTGTATTCTTTAGCAACAGTGAAAATAAAACACCCACGATAATCCCCGTGAAATACAGTCCCACCATCACTAAAGCACGATATTTAGGAAAAAACGCATATGTAAACAGTGCATAAATCGGCAGTTTTGCCGAACAGCTCATAAACGGTGTTAAAAGAATCGTCATTTTTCTGTCGCGCTCCGATGAAAGTGTTCTGGTTGCCATAATCGCCGGTACAGAACAGCCAAAGCCGATAATCATCGGTACAAAGCTTCTGCCGGACAATCCGATTTTACGCAGCAGTTTATCCATTACAAATGCAATTCGTGCCATGTATCCGCTGTCCTCCAAAATTGATAAAAAGAAGAACAGCACTACAATAATCGGCAAAAACGACAAAACGCTGCCGACACCGGCAAAAATACCGTCAATAATCAGGGAATGGACAACCGGATTTAACCCATACGCCGTTAATGCACGGTCAGCAAAATCCGTTACAATATCAATTCCAACACTCAGCCAGTCCGAAAGACCTGCACCGATAACTCCGAAGGTCAGCCAGAATATCAGCCCCATAATTGCCGCAAAAGCCGGCAGTGCCGTATATTTTCCGGTCAGTATCTTATCCGCCTTTACACTTCTTGCGTGTGCCTTGCTTTCTGTTGGCTTAACAACTGTCTGCGTACACACTTTTTCGATAAATTTAAAACGCATATCGGCAAGGGCTGCTTCCCGGTCTTTTGCACATTCTTCTTCCATTTCATGAATCATGTGTTCCAGTGTTTCTTCTTCATTCCGGTCCAGTCCAAGCTGCTGTAAAATCAGTTTATCCCCTTCTACCAGCTTTGTTGCCGCAAAACGCGCCGGAATCTCTGCTTTTTTTGCATGGTCTTCAATTAAATGTACTACCGCATGGATACAGCGGTGAATCGCTGCCTGTCCGTTTTCACCGTTGGCATCGCAAAAGTCAAGCCGTCCCGGACATTCATCATAACGCGCTACATGAATGGCATGTTCTATGAGTTCTCCAATTCCTTCATTTTTTGCCGCTGAAATCGGAATAACCGGTATTCCCAATGCTTCTTCCAGACGGTTGACCTGAATCGTACCGCCATTTTCACGCACTTCATCCATCATATTCAGCGCAAGCACCATCGGAATGTCCATCTCAATCAACTGCATCGTCAGATACAGATTCCTTTCAATATTGGTTGCATCGACAATGTTGATAATGCCGCGCGGTTTATTCTGAATCAGAAAATCCCTTGTCACAATTTCTTCATTAGTATACGGTGAAAGAGAGTAAATTCCCGGCAAATCCGTCACGGTTGCTTCCGGATGATTTTTGATTTGACCGTCTTTTCTGTCTACCGTAACTCCGGGAAAATTTCCAACATGCTGATTGGCGCCTGTCAGCTGGTTAAACAGCGTTGTCTTTCCACAGTTCTGATTGCCAATCAGTCCGAATGTCAGCGGTTCTCCTTCCCGCAGTTCATTTCCCTTTTTTCGCACATGATAAATTCCCATTTCACCAACCTGCGGATGTGGAATGTCTTTTAAATGTGCCTGACGGCTCCGCACAGTATCGGTATCATGGATTCCGCTGATTTCTATTTGTGCCGCATCTGCAAGACGCAGTGTCAGTTCATAGCTTCTGAGTCTTAACTCTATTGGATCACCCATCGGTGCTTTTTTCATCATTGTCACTTCCGTACCCGGTGTCAGCCCCATGTCCAGAAAGTGCCTGCGCAGTGCGCCTTTTCCGCCTACGCTTTCAATGACCGCGTCTTTTCCAACCTCTAATTTATCCAGTGTCATACTATCCTCTATTCCGCAGGCATTCTAATTCCGGAGGAACCGCGGACTGAACCTATTCAGTTCTGCGATAAAAGCAGCTTCGTGACGCCTGCGGCACAAAGCGCTGTATGAACAGGCTTTCGTTTATGGCTTGTTCATACTATCCTCTATTCCTCTTTTTGTCTATCATTTTCACAAATCTTTAATTGAAAATATTTCTCATTAAGTATATTATTGTACTTTTTTCCTGTCAACGAAAAGAATGGAAAAAATAATGTGTTGACACCTCTCTTTTCTTCTTATACTATAAGTACGTTGCTCATCAAATAACAAATTGATGCATAATTTTAAAATTTCTGTCCCACAGGGGGATTGCAAATATTAGCAGCAGATATCAAAGCTATTAAAATAATATTAAAAGAAGCGAGGATTCACATGAACAATACAACTGCAAATATGCCCTTAAAGGATTCCCTTAAACCTTCACCGCTGGCACTTCTGCCAATTGGTGTTTTTTTAGTGATTTATGCCGGTTCCGGTATTATATTTCACGACTTTTACAATATGCCTGCAATTATTGCTTTTTTAGCTGCTCTGCTGACGGCATTTTTACAGACACGCACACTTTCATTTTCTGAAAAAATCACGGTCATTGCCAAAGGGCTTGCCGATGAAAATATTATTACCATGTGTCTAATTTTCCTGACGGCAGGCGCATTTTCCGGAGCCGTATCCGCCGCGGGCGGCGTTGAACACACGGTAAATTTAGGATTAAAACTGCTTCCTGCCAGCTGGTCTGCCGCCGGACTGTTTATTATCGGCTGTTTTCTTTCCATATCCATGGGAACAAGTGTCGGAACGATTTCCGCACTGGCACCGATTGCGGTCGGTATCAGTGAAAAGACTTCGATTTCCCTTGCCATGTGCATCGGAGCGGTCATCAGCGGTGCGATGTTCGGGGATAATCTTTCGATGATTTCCGACACCACAATTGCCGCAACCCGCACGCAGGGCTGTTCCATGAAAGATAAATTCCGCACAAACTTTTTTATTGTACTGCCTGCCGCTATCCTGACTTTTGTATTACTGCTGATTCTGCCTTCCCATTCGGAGGTCGTTTCCGTTTACGCAAAGGATGCCAATCTGCTTTTGATTGCACCATATCTTTTTGTACTGGTAAGCGCCTTGTGCGGCATGAATGTATTCGCCGTACTGATTTTAGGCACGGTCTTTTCTCTTGCTGCCGGAATTTTCACCGGAAATCTTTCCGGCATGGAGATTTTTACATGTATGGGCGATGGCATTACCGCCATGTATGATATTACAGTAATTTCAATTATTGTCAGCTGTATCGGTTCACTGATTAAATATAACGGCGGTATTGACTGGCTTTTAACTGCCATCCGTCAGAGAATCCGCTCACCAAAGGGTGCACGTTTCGGTATCAGCGTTTTAACTGCCGGTATTGATACGGCGACTGCCAACAATACGATTTCGATTATTCTTGCCGGTCCGATTGCAAAGGAAATCAGTACCGAATATGATATTTCGCCGTGTGAAACAGCTTCTTTATTAGATATCAGCGCTTCCGTAACACAAGGGCTTTTACCTTACGGCGCACAGGTGCTTTATGCTTCCGCAGCCACAGCTTCTGCTGTTATGCCGCTGAGCGGTGTGGATATTATCGCGTATAACTACTATCCGATGTTTATGGCGTTCTGCCTTTTGGGGTGGATTTTTCTGCGGCGTACCCATAACAAATAGAGGCATATAAAAGGAACGCCTCAACGTGTTACTTGACTTCGGCTTATCCTTTTATCTGTCCTATTATCTGTTTTTACTCTTTCTTGCCCTCTTGATTTCGGTTGAGAGGGCTTTTAGTATTTTTAACAATAATCCTTTTGTTCCCGCATCCAGTGTACCGAACATTTTGATGGTGGCGTTGGCACTGCGAAGGATATCGGCGTTTATGTCTGAAAGAGTCTTTGCACCGCTTGCGGTAATAAGTTCAAAAAGTGTATCCACAAATTTTTCCCGTTCCTTTGCAGACAGACCCTCCAGCCATGATGTTATGGCTTCATGAAAATTCTTACTGTTCGCGCTGAGAGACGGACATGTCACAAAGCATTTGCCCTCTACCTGCCACGACATGGCATCATGCTGCATGATTCCTGTCTGACTGCTGCACACCACCAGATATTCTTCTTCCTGCCACAGTAACATACCGACAAGGGAATGCTGCGGTACAATCGTCTGAATCTGCGGCAGCATTTTCCGGTACGCTTCACTTTCAATCATCTCTTTTGTAAATCCCGGTCCATCATTGTTATAGACTTTCACCACCTTGCGCTGAATGGACGGCTTTGCAAAGACGGCGGCATAAATCGCAAGATTGCCGCCCTTTGAATGACCGCCAAGACGAAGCTTTCCGCGTTTCCAGCGCATAACGGTATTGACATACTCTACAGCTTCAAGCTGGGACGGCACCGGCATCATGACACCCATGTTAAAATCTTCTTTCCAGCCGATAATCGTATCATCTGTCCCGCGAAATGCAATGTAGTACGTATCATCGGGAAGTTCCGCACAGAATGCTGCAAACTGCTTCTCCTCATGGTCATCTGTCACATCTGCATAATCGGAAAGCACAATATCCCCGAAACGCCTGCTTTCCGCTGCAATCCGCATAAAAAACGGTGCTTCCCTGATAAACGATGTGACTTTTTGTAATTCTTCCTCATCATTTAAGTCAAAAAAATCATGTGCCGCCTGCCGCAGGGTAATTTTTTCTTTACTGCCTGCCGCCGGTATGATATTTTTAAAATCCACATAAGCAATCTGCGACAACACCAGATTATCCACCTCATTAAATGCAGACTGCTCAAACGTCAAATCCCCGCGCCATTTGATATAGTCTTCAATGCCACCCATTTTTACCGACCTCCGTTCTGATAATAAAACACTGCCAGCTGGGTTCTGTCCCGCAAATTCAGCTTTTCCAGTACGGTGCTGATATAATTACGGATTGTTCCCTCTGACAAAAAAGTCTTTTCTGCAATCTCCTTATTGCTGAGCCCCTGTGCAACGAGCTGTATCATTTCGTATTCTTTCTGTGTGATTCCCTGTGCCGCATAATCATAAGCGGCTGTTCCGCCAAGCAGTCCCGGCAGCTTATCGACAATTTTTCCGCCAAAGACAATCTGTCCGGACGCTGCTGCACGGATTGCCGGAACCAGTCCTTCGTAATCCTGTTTGAGCAGGTATCCCTTTACACCGATTTCGAGTGCTTCAATAATATATTCGTCATCTGAAAATGTCGTCAGGAAAAGAATTTTGGCATCCGGATATGCCGCAAGCACATTTCTTGCCGCTTCCAGTCCGGTCATATACTGCATACGGATATCCAGCAGTAAAATATCAGGACTGTATTTTTTATATAGTGACACAGCTTCCCGTCCGTCTTCTCCGACTGCCGCCACTTCAATATCCGTTCCGTTTTCCAGAATCATTTTCAAAGACATGCTTACCAGTTTATCATCGTCAATTATTACTACTTTCATACTTCTCCTTATTTTCCGGGCAATTTTGCCGCAAAACGGCAGTGAAAAAATCCCGGACAGTTTCTCATCTTCCGGCAGGAATATCTGCTTTTGGAATGTGGATAAAAATGCGGTATCCGTTTTCTGTGCGGATATCTATCGTTCCGCCAAACGTTTCCACCCGCTGGCGCATATTGGTAATCCCGATTCCCGTACCGTCCCCCGGATGCACACATTTACCGTTATCCTGAATTAAAATTTGATAAAAGGCGGGATGCTCTCGCAGTAAAAGCTTCACCCTGTCAGCATCGCTGTGCCGGGTTACATTGGACAATGCCTCTTTTACAATCGAGATAATGCAGTATTTTAATTCCTTCGGCAGGTCCTGTGACATATCATATTCGTAACTGACCGTATACCCCTCTGCTTTTTCCGTCATCTCACGGACGGTCTGCTCTAAATCCACCGATTCATCATGCAAATCATGAACACTGTTACGGATATTGTTCATCGCACAGTCTAAGGTTTCTTTAATACTTAAAAGCAACGGTTTCGTCTGCTCATCACGGCTGACTGCAATGACCGCTCCCGTCTGGATAAGCGCCCTTGAAAGCAGATGTCCTACATTGTCATGAATTTCCCTTGCAATACGGTTGCGCTCCTTTAAGGTTGCACTGTAAACCTGTGCGTCCTGCTTTTCAATTAAATAGCGGTTTTTCAGTTTTAACATTCTGTTATATTCCCTGTCATCATCCTGTATGCGGATGAACTCCTTTTGCAGTTCTCTATCCTGCCATGTCATCTGCCGCAGATATACCGCCAGCATGTCAAAAACAATCCATAGTATCTGCCACTGTATCCTGTCTGTACCCGACAGGATATAGCGCGATGCCGCAACGCCAAAAAACACCCACAAAAAAACTGTAATGCCTGCTACTGCCGTCCTTTTTATCTCTTTTTTCTCCCATGCCTCCAGCACCTGTTCCCAGACGGCATACAGTACAACCGGAAAGCCATATGATGTCTCTTTTATCACTAAAAACGACAACAGATAGACCGTCACCGCAAATGTCCTTCCCGCCATGCTTTGCAGATATATAACGGCACACACCTCAATAAATAACAACAGCAGACTCACCACTACATGATTGGTAATCCCGCAGGCTGATTCGAGTACGGCACACAGCACGTACAGTACCAGCATATCTGTAATCTTTCTCACATTTTCCTCATTTCCATACGGCAGTCCCGCTAAAATCTGCCGTCCTTCTGATTATTTATATTTTTATTGTACCGCAAGATATGACAAATGTCACTTCCGATTCTGATATTCTTCACTACCGCATTCTGCCCTCACACGCTACAATGTTTATAACAGCTTACAATATGAACAACAACATTATCAGGAGGATTTTTTATGGCAGAAACCATTGTAAAAATTGAAAATCTGGTCAAACGTTATCATGAACTGGTTGCCGTGGACCATTTTAACTTAACCGTATCCAAAGGAGAAATTTTAGGGCTTTTAGGGCCGAACGGTTCCGGAAAGACAACGACCATGAACTGTCTGCTGTCCCTGCTGGCATACGATAAAGGTTCAATCGAGGTCTTTGGAAAACCTATGAAGCCCGACAGCTATGATTTAAAGCGCAATATCGGCGTTGTCTTTCAGAATGTCGCCGTTTTTGACACACTGACCGTACAGGAAAATATTGATTATTTCTGTGGTTTATACATTAAAGATAAGAAACTCCGCCGCCAATATGTTGCAGAGGCGGTTGAATTTGCGGGACTTTCGGATTTTGTAAAATTTTATCCCAAAAAACTCTCCGGCGGACTGCTCCGCCGTTTAAACATCGCCTGCGGCATTGCGCACAAGCCGAAGCTGATTCTGCTGGACGAACCGACCGTTGCCGTAGACCCACAGAGCCGTAATAAAATTTTACAAGGCATTTTAAAATTAAACGATGAAGGCGCAACCATTATTTACACATCCCATTATATGGAAGAAGTGGAACAAATCTGTTCGCGCATTGTGATTATGGATAAGGGACGCAACCTTGCAAACGGTACTGCCACCGAATTAAAACAGCTCATTAAAAAAAGCGAAACTTTAACCGTAGAAATTTTAGAGCTGACCGATACACAGCTTGAGGCTGTCCGCAGGCTTAACCATGTCTATGACGTTTCTTATGAAAATAACAGACTGACCGTACAGTGCAGTGGCGGCAGCCACAACCTGATTCATCTTCTGTCTTACTTACAGGATGAAAACATTGCCTTTGGGCGTGTTTATTCGGAACTTCCGACTTTAAATGATGTTTTCCTTGAAATTACCGGAAGCGAATTAAGAGATTAACTTACATTGAGAGGAGGTTTATAATGTTTTTACGATTGTTTTTATACAGGCTGAAAAGTATATTTCTTCAAAAGGACCTGACCTTTTGGACATTGGCTTTTCCACTTATCTTAGGCACATTCTTTTACCTGGGCTTTGGCAGGCTTCTAAACGGCACGGAGCTGGAATTAAACACAATTCCTGCCGCTGTCGTGACGGTTCATGAAAATACTGCCTTTGAAACGGTCTTAAAAGAAGTTGAAAAATCAGACGGAAAAGCCTTATTTGATTTGACCTTTACCGATGAAGACACTGCCATCGCAATGTTAAAGGAAAATAAAGCCACCGGCATTTTTTATGTTGATGCCACACCGCACCTGACCGTTGCAGAAAACGGCATGGAACAGACCCTGATGCAGTCTTTTTTATCCCAATACTGCACCCAGAGCAGTGTATTTGAAAAAATTGCCGCAGAACACCCGGAAAAGCTGGCCGATTCCATTGATTTTTTATCCAAACGCCACTCCTACGGCAGTGAAATTTCTCTGGCAGATGCTTCCTACGACCCGTATATGCAGTATTTTTATGCTTTGATTGCGATGTGCTGTCTGATGAGTGTATCTTCCGGTGTAGAATGTATCGGCACTGCCCTTGCCAACTTATCGAGCCTTGGCATGCGCCGTGAATGTGCACCGACACGCAAGTCCGTCATGATTTTAAGTGACCTCGCTGCCGCTTTTGTGCTTCAGTCCGTCGGTGTTTTTTTACTGTTTTTCTATCTGACTGTGATTTTAAAGCTGGATTTCGGAAACCGCTTAGGACTTTCCTTTGCCACAGCACTTATGGGTACGCTTTTTTCCCTTGCCGCCGGTGTTTTTATCGGAATCGCCTTTAAATGCAGTATGCACATTAAAATGGGCATTGCCCTTGTATTTATGATGGTCAACTCATTTTTTGCCGGACTTATGGCGGCAACCATGAAAGATTGGATAGAACATATCTGCCCGCTGTTTAACCGCATAAATCCGGCGGCACTGATTTCGGACAGTCTGTACGCATTAAATATGTATCCTTCCCTGACCCGCTTTGCGCGCAATATGGGCATACTGGCTGTCATGACACTGGTGCTGTGCTTTATTTCCGGTCTGATATTAAGGAGGTCTGATTATGCAAGTCTTTAAAGCTTTTTATAAATCACTGCGCAGACAGATTACTTCGGTACTGCTGTATGTTATTGCTTTTGCCGCTATCAGTGTGATTATGGCAAATACCATGTCTGAAAATACCGACACTCTTTTTACCGCAAAAAGGCTGACGGTTGCCGTGTTCGACCATGACAATACAGATGAAAGCCGCGTGCTGTATAATTACCTTGACCGAACACAGAAACTCACTTCCATAAAAGACGATAACGAAGCAATTGCTGATGAATTATTTTTCAGAAATGTGGATTATGTGCTGATTATCCCTGACGGCTTTTCTGAAAATCCGGACTCACTTAAAAATGTGAAACAACAAAACAGCAGTTCTGCTTACTTTTTGGATAACAGCATTGACACTTTCTTAAATGTATTTTTTAATTTCAGAAATACCGGATATTCCTGCGATGAAGCCGAGCGGCTTACTTACGACTGTATCGGTTCTGTAGAGGAAGCAACACTGCTTTCCGATACCCGGCAGGACGATGTGCAGATTACCGTTCAAAATATTGAACGCTATTTTCACTATCTTCCGTACATTTTTATTGTTACTGTCATTACAAGCCTTGGCGGACTGCTGCTGATTTTCCGTGAAAAAAATGTCAACTACCGGATACGGTGCAGTGCCGTATCCGCCGTCCACTACAATACGGCGCTTGCCCTTGCCTGCCTGACATACAGCATTTTATTATGGCTTGTTTTTATGGTGCTGGCTTTGGCGGTCTGTGGAAAAGGGCTGCTGTCGGTACGGGGACTGATGCTGGTTATCAACAGTTTTGTATTCCTGCTGGTTTCTGTCGGCATTACCTACCTTATCAGCTTTTTGGCTTACAATCCGAACATTTTAAATATGTGGTCTAATGTTATCGGGCTGTGCATGTCATTTTTATGCGGTGTTTTTATTCCAATGGAATTCTTAGGAAAAAATGTCATAAAGGCGGCACACTTTCTTCCTGCCTACTGGTATATCCGCACCGATGAGCTTTGTACACAGTATACAGGAACTTCCGGTGAGTTAAAGACCTATGCCATGTATCTGGGAATCCAGCTTTTGTTTGCCTTTGCGGCATTTAGTGCAGCACTGGTCATTTCCCGTTATAAAAAAGATTCTGTATTATAAATCACAAAAAGGCAGATAAGAAACCACTTTTACGGATTTCTTATCTGCCTTTTTTATTTGCATTTTTTAATTTGCAAATTCCAGCCGTACCGAGCCGTTATTGCTGACTGCATACAGGTTCGTATCTGCCTGTGTATTTTGTGCGGTATAAGGATTTAACACTTTATTGTCATTGACATAGACACTGCCGTTGTCGGTGTGCGCTTCCACGCGGTACGCACTTTCCGGCTTTGGCGCCGTTACCTGTATTTTACCGTTATTGGTTTTACAGGTCACCGTTCCCTCCCATGCTCCGGCAAGCTCTACATTGCCGTTATTGCTTGAAAAAAGGCTCTCACCCTTAAATTCTGCATTTACCGTTATTTTACCGTTACTGCAATGCACCTGCGCATTTTTCTCGCAAATCATCTGCATCAGTTCAATTTTGCCATTGTCCGACTGTACATTAAGATTCTGTGTCGTAAACAGGGCATCGGCTGTCACTTTTCCGTTTGACGTATCAATTTTTACCGTATCAAGGGCTGCTTTTTCCGGCACATAGACCGTCACTACATTTTCCCGGTTTTCAAACAACGCGGCAAAACCGAAGTCTAAAATCCAAAATCCTCCGCTTGTTTTTTCCTCTATGCGGATTTTCCCATTGTCAACCGTAACCTGTGGTGTGCTGTGTGTATCCTCATAGGTCACGCTGTAACCGAAGGTATCATCCTGTGACGGCTTTATTTCAACTTTGGCATCATCCGCTTCAATCTCGATGTCTTTGATTTGTGAAATGCCATAGCGCTCATCAGAATAAGCACTGCCTTCCAGTTCAATACCGCGTCTTGAAATAAAAACACCGCTCTTTGCACCCGCAAAAACGCCCGATACAAAACAAATCAATCCCGCGCCGATACACACGGCGGCTGTTATTCCTGTAATCTTTATCCATTTTTTCATCTTCTTCTCCATTCCGCAGGCATTTTAATGCACAAGGAACCGCGAACTGAATTTATTCAGTTCTGCGATAAATTCAGAATCGTGACGCCTGCGGCACAATTCTGTTATGCGAAAATCTTTGGTTTATGGATTTTCGCATTTCTCCATTCTTTATTAGAAATCCACATCACAAACTTTTTAATTCCTATAACGCATCCATATGTCAGCAGCGCCGCAAGCAGTCCCAGTCCTACGCTCACCAGTCCCGCACCAATCAGCATAACCGCTGTCGGTATATGTAAAAACACAGTAACAAGTGCTGTTCCCACGGTAAATAATCCGGCAGCTACCATGACCGCCGCCGCAAATCCCAATGACAGCACCACTGCCGCAACGGTAATCACCACCGCAAACAGCACACAGACTGCCGCCAGTAAAAGACTTGCCCAGATTGGGGATGTAATCACCGCCAATGTAATGCCTGCCGCCGTATGCTTTTTCTTTGCGGCTGTCTGTCCGTTATCACTTCCAAAGCCCGGATTCTGTCCGGAACCTGCTGCGCCTGCAAATCCATTTTCCGCGGCAGCATCTGCCGCCGCCCTTTTTGCAAGCTGTTCGGGTGCGCCCAGCTCCTGCATTACTTTTTCCGCATTTTCTACACCGGCATCATCAAAATATTCCCGGTAATATTCCATGATATTTTCTGCTTCCTGCGGCGGAATACCATGCAGGTTATTCTGTAAAATATCTAAATATTCTTCTCTCGTCATTGCTTTTCCTCTCCTGTCAATATTCTGTCAATATTGGATTTGTATGCAATCCACTCTTTCCTGTACATTGCAAGCTGCTCTCTGCCCTTGTCCGTAATCTGATAATACCGTCTGTTTCTTCCTGCAAACGGCTGGTCATAGGTGACAAGATATGCTTCCTTTTGCAGTCTGCGCAGTACCGGATATAACGTGGATTCTGAAATATCCACAACCTCTTTAACATTCTGCGTCAGGATGTATCCATACATATCTTCCCGCTCCAGAACAGACAGAACACAGGCATCCAGCAGTGCCGAACCAATCTGAAAAATCATTTCTGTCTCCGTTTCTTTTTATTATTTTGTTGCATGATATTATATGTCATATAATATCTTTTTATTTATATTATTACACTACACGTTATCTGTCAAGTCTTTTCCAGTAACCTCCTATTGCTCAAATGTTACAAAATTGTTACAATTCATTTGTAATCAGCTGATACAAATAAACGAAAAACAAGGAGGCAATAATTTTATGTGTTTTAACTTTAATAGCTGTTCCGAGTTATTTAGCGTAATTTGCAAGTTTTTTTACTTCGGTTGCTAATATCCGCCGTAGGCGAAGTTTCATAAAGTAAAAATCCGGCAGACGCCGGTTGAAAGGTCTGATATTTCAGCCTGCCAACCGGTTTTCTGCCGGATTTTTTAATTGAATTTCAACTTGAATTTTAAAGTCAATGTGCTATAATGATTTCCATGCAGATATGGTTCATCGGTAGAACGCCGGCTTCCCAAGCCGGAAAGGCGGGTTCGATTCCCGTTATCTGCTTTTTTCATGCAATCATTTTTATTTTATGTATACTTTCTTTTTAAAATGCTTTCTTACCGCAAGTACAATCAATCCCGCAATGACAAGTCCTGTTACAATCCATGCCCATACCGGTACATTTTCAATATTATAACAACGCACATTAATCCACATCTGATTGATACGCGCATTTTCCTCTGTGTCAAAATAACTCATGACCGCACTGCGCTCTATCATTTCTTCGGTTGGATACTGCGCGGATAACTGGCGGTGTGTCTGTTCTGCCGGAACCGTCAGCATATACTTTTTATCTTCCGTATCACCGGAAAAGAAATAACCGAGCGGATAGGTCACGGTATCTTCCCCTCCGTCTTCTGCGCCGTAATTCCATTTAATATAGTCATAGACCACCGGACTGTCCCCGCCGGAAATCACGGACGTATATCCGATATAATCCATATTGCGGACTGCATTTTCAGGCTTTGAAAGGAAATTGATAAACCCTTCTGCCGCCTGCTTTTTCTCTTCGCTGTCTTTAATGCCGTTCTTTAACATGCACCAGCCGTCAAAATACAGATTCGTGCTTTCTCTTGGCACTGCAAAATCCAGATAAAAATCATCTTTTTCTGCCTGATCCATCGTATACACGGCATCGCCCGACCACTGGTAGCCCGCTACCACTTTTCCGGTAATCATATCGGCTTTTGCGCTGTCCGTTTCAAAAGAGTAGGCATTGTCTTTAACTGCCTGCAAATACTCCTGAATCTGCTCAATCGTTTCTTCAGATGTATCATTCATTTCTGCCGACAGACGTTCTTTATAATCTGCGGCATTTAAAAAGGAAGACGACAACAGCTTATCCGACTTTATCGCACCGACCGCCGCAAACATTGAATCCCTGACATTATCCTTAATCGTAATCTGCCGTTTAAACTTGTCATTTGAAATAATTTTCCACGTAGAAGCTTCCTCTTCTGTGACTTCCTCCGGATTGTATACAATCCCTGTAATGCCCCACATATACCCGGCGGCGTAACGGCTCCATGCCTCCCCGTTAATCGTATTTTCATCAAAGGTACTGCGGATAAACGGTGAAACGCCGCGTGTGTAATAATTTTCTGTTACATTTTTATCAAAGAACTGCTCTGAAAACGGTTCCAGCCAGCCCTCAGCCATCAGCTTCATAATCATGTATTCCGACGGACATATCAAATCATACTCATCGCCGAGTGTCAGCATATTATATAATTCTTCATTTGTTCCGACGGTGCTATATTCGACCACAACTTTTTTACCGTAAATCTGATAATACCAGTCTTCAAAATCCTTTACAATAGAATTTTCACCCTTAATTTCACCGCTGTCCAATTCTATCGCTTCGTCCCAGTCCCCGGTATCAATGTATTCTTCCCAGTTACACACACGCAGGATGATAGTATCCGAATCCGATGCCATTGCCGCCTGCTCACTGTTTTTTAAAGAAAAAATATCAACTGCCCCCACTGCTGTTGCGATGCCTGCCAGCAGTACAATGGAAATTATGACGGACAACAGCCGCTTATACCGTTTACTCATCAATTTCAGTCTCCTCTCCTGCTGCCTTCTTTGCCGGTGCCAGATTTAATACAAGTTCAACCACAACAACAACCAAAAAGATAATCGTAGACAGCGCCCACAGTGCCGTCTTAATCTCTGTCTGTGAACCCTTTGTCGCATTTACTACATAAGTACTAATCGTATCAAAGGTTGCCGGTTTCGTATAGGTTGCAACAAAATAATCATCCAGTGAAAGTGTGATTGCCATGACAAACCCTGATAAAATTCCCGATGCAATTTCCGGAATAATCACTTTGACCAGCGCATAAAACGGTGTTGCCCCCAAATCGAGCGCCGCTTCGTAAATGCTTGGGTCCATCTGCTTTAACTTCGGCACTACCGCCAGATAAACAAACGGCGCACTCAAAACCACATGTCCCAGTACCAGTGGAATATATGTATCCTTGCTCACACCGAACACAACCACAAGCAGAATACACATTGAAAATCCGGTTACAACATCTGCATTGACAACCGGCACCTGATTGAGCGCACTCATTGCCGTTTTCACTCTTTTTTTAGAATAAAATGCACCAATTGCACCCGATGTACCAAGAAGCGTTGCAATCAAACCACTGCCCACCGCTAAAATCACTGAGCCTAAAATCATGTTTAACAGCTCCGGTGTCGTAAAAAGTGTCACATAATTATGCACGGAAAAAGACCGGAACGGTCCGATATTGGCAGCATCCGTAAAGCTGTAGACTGCCAGAATCAGAATCGGTGCATACATAAATAATAAAACCAGACCAATCCATCCGTATCTGAATCCTTTTTTCATTATAATAATCTCCATTCCGCAGGCATTTTAATGCCGGAGGAATCGCGAGCCAAATCTTATTTGGCTCTGCGATAAAAAGCGACTTTGTGACGCCTGCGGCACAAAGTGCTAACATCAAGCTATGCTTGACGTGAAGAATCTTAGATTTAAGGATTCTTCACACTAATCCCCTGCCTGTATTTTCCGTATCATTTCCCTCGGATACGACCGCCACGATACCGATAATAAATAACAGTATCAGGGCAATCATTGAGCCGTTGTGCCAGTCGTATGCGCTGAAATAGCTGCCAATCAGACTGCCCATGATGTACGTGCTGTTATAGAGCATATCCAGCACAACATAGTTCGTCATTGCCGGTAAAAACACCATGGAAACCCCGCTGACAATTCCAGGAATTGACAGCGGAAAAATAACCTTTATAAATGTCTGAAATGAATCTGCACCCAGATCGCCCGCCGCTTCTATCAGCGAAGAGTCCAGTCTTGAAAGCGTTGTATACAGCGGCAGAATCATAAACGGCAGAAAATCATACGTCATTCCGATAACCGTATTTAAAAACGGGTGAAATGCCAAATTTCCTTCTATTAAAGAAAGGATTTCTTTTAATGCCGTAATACGCAGTGTAAAGTTAATCCACATCGGCAGCACAAAAAGCATCAGAATAACACCCTTTCTTTTTAATGCACTGCCCGCTAAAATATACGCCACCGGATAGGCAATCACCAGACAGACCAGTGTCACCGTTACCGCCAGTACAATACTGTAACATAACGTCCCCATTGTATTGGGGTCGACAAAGAAATTTTTCAAATTATTTAATGTAAACTGTCCTGAGCCGTTGGTAAAGGCATAATAAAACAGCACAATCAAAGGCGCAGCCACAAAAAATGCAAGGAACACGCCATACGGAATCCCCATCTGTCTGCGCGAAAACACGTTTTTCATATTCTACTCCATTCCGTTTCTACTTCTTCAACTGAAATTTCATCTTGTCTTCCGGCATGACTAAGCTGACCTTATCGTTCATATTCCACAGATATTCGTCATCTACAATAAGGTCATATCCGTATTCGGTACGCACAACGTAGCTGTAGTGATCGCCCTTGTAAATCAGGTTGATAATCTCTCCCGATACAAGACCGGCTTCTGCCTCATCGCTCATCTCAATGTCGTCCGGCTGAATGGATACCTGTACTTTTAACTTGGAAATATCCACCGTTTCTCCGTTTTCATCAATCAGCGCATTGTCCTTCATCTTCGACTTCGGTACAACTTTTGTCAAATCACAGCGGATAACCTTTCCGTTAAAATCTAATGTATAGTCGCTGTTTATTGTTGTTACAAAGCTGGTTGTATGGTCCTCGGCAAGCATGACATGAATACCGTCCGGCTCTAAACAGATACCGACTTCATCACCGACCGCATAACACTTTGTGGTACGGATAATAATTTCGTACTTTCCGGATTCCACCGCCACTTCATAATGCATCCCCTTAAAAATAACCGAAGTTACAACACCTGCAACCGTTCCGTCCTGCGGCGCCGTAATAATAACGTCTTCCGGTCTGACAACGACATCAACCAGTGTTCCTTCCGGCACATCATCCATTCCGGTAAATTCCCCGCCGCAGAAACGCACCTTCATATGTCCTGTCATAATACCTTTGAAAATGTTACTCTCTCCGATAAAATCGGCTACAAACGCATTTTTCGGTTCATTGTAAATGTCCTCCGGCGTACCAATCTGCTGGATTTTCCCCTCCGAAAGTACCACAATTTTATCCGACATCGTAAGCGCTTCTTCCTGGTCGTGCGTTACATAGATAAATGTAATGCCAAGCTGGTCGTGCATATTTTTTAATTCAAGCTGCATTTCCTTACGCATTTTTAAATCCAGTGCGCCTAACGGTTCATCTAACATCAGAATTTCCGGCTCGTTGACAAGCGCTCTCGCAATCGCAATACGCTGCTGCTGTCCGCCGGAAAGTGTTGCAATCTTTCTGTCTTCAAAGCCTTCCAAATCCACCATTGCCAGAACGTGCTTGACTTTTTTGCGGATTTCTTCTTTCGGTAACTTTTTGAGTTTTAATCCAAATGCAATATTTTCATAGATATTCATATGCGGAAACAGGGCATACCGCTGAAATACCGTGTTAATCGGTCTTTTGTTTGCAGGTAGATGTGCAATGTCCCTGCCATCTAATAAAATTTCTCCGCTTGATGGCAGTTCAAATCCGGCTATCATTCTGAGTGTCGTTGTTTTTCCGCACCCTGACGGTCCTAAAAATGTTACAAATTCTCCCCGCTTTACTTCAAGATTAAAATCATCCACTGCCTTAAAACCATTATCACTGTAAACCTTGGTAATATGTTTTAGTTCAATGATATTTTCTGCTTTTTCTGCCATTCTTCTTTTCCCTTTCGCCTCTTTATGTCAATTCAATTACCACTGAAATTTGCCTATCTTTTTAATAACAAAAAAAGTGCCACAAATCAAGCATTTTTGATGATTTATGGCACAAAATATTAAAGATAACCGGATTCCTGAGATTTCCATACAAAAAGCCGGTACACAAATCGTTGATACGACTTAAATACCGGCTTCCCTGAAAATAAAAAGAGCGCGAGACGGGGATCGAACCCGCGACCCCCTCCTTGGCAAGGAGGTGCTCCACCACTGAGCCACTCGCGCATAAAATATTCAACTGACAAGATTGAATTATATAGGAATCTCCTTTAAATGTCAAGCATTATTTTTGACTTTTTGTTGATTTTTTGCAATAAAATTTTATTATGAAAATTTTGGTAGCAATTTATTTACTTTCCATTCATAATCTGTTCAAAAGTTTATCGCATTTTCGACACATTTATCTATTATTATAAATACTGTGATGAGGCAGTAAGCTTTTTTACAATTTTCATAAACCAAAACCAACCAAAAACCAAATGAGAGCAGATGTAAATATTTCGCACATTTACATCTGCTCTTATTTTTGTTTTATAAGTGAAACTGAACCGGACACTCTTGGTCTTTTCTGTATCCTTCCCACTGCCAGGGCGGATTAGGGACTTTCATCCATTCGTGACATGCGCCGTCAGGCACAACAACAACAACCGATGCCAAAGCTTTTCAGCTTTAACACCGGTTTTATCTTTTCTATAGAGCGCGAGACGGGGATCGAACCCGCGACCCCCTCCTTGGCAAGGAGGTGCTCCACCACTGAGCCACTCGCGCATATTTCCCTGCATCTGGTTATCTTACGACTACCGCAATGCAAGGAATAATATACACCATTTTTAATGTATTGTCAATAACTTTTTTTGATTTTTCTGTCAATTTTTCTGTCACTCAAATCTTAGCGGTGTAATATTATACCCGCTTCCCGAATCCACACTGATAAGAGTTGCACCCCGTTGTTCTTTCTGGTTCTCAATGCCCGGATAAGCAATGTAATCAATTGATTTACCGTAAACCAGTTCAATGCCCTCATAATAGATTCCAAAGTCATTCACATGGTCATGTCCGCAAAACATCGCCACCGTGCTTTTTAATTCCAATGCCCTTGAAAAGATGCCGCTGTGCATCTGCGACACATCTATTGCCTCACGCTTTGTGCCAAAGACCGGTGTACCGGTATCCCATGCCGTCTGATATTCCTGAAGCGGAATATGGAAAAACATCAGCGTTTTTGCATCTGCTCCATACTGTCCCTGCAACAGTCCAATCTGCTTTGCATACCACTCCACCTGGTCATCACGAATATAATCATACCCCAGACTGCCACCGTTTTCATCAAAAATGCGGTCGCCGGAATCCAGCATGACCAGTCCCATAACAAGATTTCCTTTTTTATTGCACAATTTAAAAATGCCATTGGTGTAGCCGGAAAGCGTTTCATTTTTCGGATAAATGCGAAGTGTGCTGCTCTGCGCCAACATGGCTGCAATTGTAGATGATGAAAACTGGTCAAAAAATGTATGATCATGATTTCCAAATGTCCATGTCCATGGAATCCCTATCGTATCCATCAGTTTACTGACAACATTTAATGCGCGCATGCCGTCATTGGCATCGTATCCGTCCACACCAAAAATGACATCTCCCGTCAGCACGATAAAATCCGGCGTTGTGCGCTGTATCATTGTATACACGGTATCAATCGCCTGTATATCCTTTTTATAAGAACCTTCCGTTCCCGTAATATGAATATCCGTCAGCTGCAGAATGTTAAAATTGCGCGAATCGTCATTGCTGTTCATCTGATAACAGCCGTCTTTGCCCATCTTCATCTGAAGCCCGCGGTTTGGCACTTTCTCCAGTGTATCCAAAAAATGATACACATTGATATAATCACCGGTTGCATACTGCGTTTCATCGCTGTATTTCTGCGTAACAGCCGAAAGTGTCTGTTTTTCCTGCGTATCAGATTTATCGGTTTCTGCCGCAAACCACGCACCGGTATTTAACAATTTACCGGACGGTGTCGTAAAAACATACCAGCCTGCTGTCAGTGCCAGTGCAAGCAGTGATAAAAGTATCAGATTTTTATGCCGCTTTCCGGCTTTCTTTTTGTTTTTCTTAATCTGTTCCCGCTTCAACTACCCTTTCACCTCTTTTTTATTATTCACTGCTATTTATTTTATTCGAAACGCCTTAAAATTAAACTCTTATAAATCTTTAAATTTCTTAAGACTTTGTCTGCAATTGTTTATTGTAGCATACTGTGAAATAATTTTCAAAAAGGTGTCGTGACTTTTTATTTAACATCTTAAACCGGTCCGATAAACCGCCCTATCTGCAAAAGTACTTTCTAATGAATATGTATAAATATTTGGTTCATGAAAATCGGGAAATCGGGAAATCGGGTTGATGGAAGCCGACAAACTACCGGCTTCCCTAAAAATAAAAAGAGCGCGAGACGGGGATCGAACCCGCGACCCCCTCCTTGGCAAGGAGGTGCTCCACCACTGAGCCACTCGCGCATAATACAAATATTAAATTTGCTGTTGCTTATAAACTCGCACCAACGAATATAAGTATATCTGATTTTAACTTCTGTGTCAATCTTTTTTTACAAATTTCTTGTAATTTTTCTGCAACATTCGTTACAAACGCCCCACCCATCATAAAATCAGCCTTTGCCTTTATTATCAAAAATCATCAAAAAAACAGACCGCCGTGCGAATCCGGTAAAATAATTTCACCTTTCACACAGCGGTCATTATTTTTTATATCTTACTTTTTATTTTGCATGACGCTTTTTCGATGTAACTACCAGACCAAAGCATCCAAATGCTGCCAGTAACATGACTGTATACGGAAGTGTCTGCGCCATATCTGCTGTTTTTACATCGTCTGTATCTGTATTATGTGTCGTATCTGCTGACCGAACTATATCATAGCTGACAACAAAATCACTGAATCCCGTTGTTTCTATTACAATACCATTTGCAGATAACTGCACCGGCATGTTTTCTATTTCTCCGTTATCCTTCACATGATACACAACAAAACTGTCCTGTTCCCCTGTTCCGTCCGGATATGCAAGAAGAAAACGAATTGTTCCCTGTACCAATTCTGCCGTATTTCCTGCCATATCTGTCAGACCGATGTGGTAATAAGCGTTATTTGCCTTTAATGCCATAGCCTGACTTTCCAATTTATTTTTGATTGCAAACTGCTGTTCATTCTCTGTCACAGTTGTCAAAATAAGCTTTATTTGGTCGGCTGTAAGCACAGTTCCATCCACAGTCTTTACAACCGCATCAGGACCGATTGTTGCCGCTGCCACACCTTCAACTGTAATATCTACATACGCGGCTTCCGGTTTTGTTGACTCTGCCGGTGTCGTTGGCTGTTCCGGTGTCGTCGGCTCTGCCGGTGTTGTCGGCTGTTCCGGTGTTGTTGGCTGCTCCGGTGTTGTCGGCTGTTCCGGTGTCGTTGGCTCTGCCGGTGTTGTCGGCTGTTCCGGTGTCGTTGGCTGCTCCGGTGTTGTCGGCTGTTCCGGTGTCGTTGGCTGTTCCGGTGTTATTGGCTGCTCCGGTGTCGTCGGCTGCTCCGGTTCGCTTGGCTGTTCCGGTTCTGCTGTGACTTCCCTGCCGTCTACGATAAGCTTTACATCAGAGAATGTTACATCGGCATTTCTTGCCACATACATACCCACATAGACATAATCGGAATCAATCGTTGTCAGTTTGAAATCAAATCCGCCCGTAACGGTTGCTTCCTGACCGAATGTGCAGGCATATCCGTCTGCATTGCTTTCAATCTTTAAGTCTACGGTATCTCCATTTGTAATCGCATTTTCACAAGTTCCGCCCTGTGTCAGCACACCGCTCTTTCTTGCAAAGCAGTTCCATGCGCCGCTCTTTAACTTTAACGGTCCTGCCGCTACATAATCACCCAGTGCATTGGTTGTATTTGTATCAAGATACATATCATCTCTTGCCATTAAACCAAAGGATACCTGGTCATTGTTGTCAAAAGAATTAATGGTTGCTTTTGCTGTCAGTGTAAAACTGCTTGCTGCCGGTACTTTGTAATAATACATGGCAATACCGTCTGCCGTGCTTCCAATCTTACCCTTATTTTTTCTGACTGCAATGTGGATATTGCCGTTTGCATCTGTTTCCAGTGTATGGTTATCCGTTGACGGATTGCCACCGACATTTCCAAATACAGAACCGCTCCAGATACCTGCTTTCTTCCAAAGTGTACTCTCACCCGTTACCGGTGTATAATCCGCTTCCTTATAATCCGAATTCGGCTTTAAGACTTCGCTCTTTACTGGCGCTTCTGCGGATAAAATGTGGTCTGCAATGCCTGCCACATTTAACTTCTTGATTTCCTGTGTCAGCATATATGCATTGTAACGCGCACCGTAAATGTTGGTGTGTGTATTATCCACGCTTGCGGCACTGGATGATGTCCATGAATGTAAATTTACGGTTTCATCTGCGCCGAGTGAATCATACAGATTCTTTGTCAGTGTTGTCATATCCACTACAGGAACATTGACATCACTGCCTAATTTTCTGACGGCTTCTGCGTAGTCGCCGCCCGCATAAGTCTTTCCTTCGCTGACAGTATCGGCTGTAACGTGCAGATTTGAGCTGCTCCATTCACCGTTTGCGGTTCTTCTGACAATCGGTGTGCATAAAATTACTGTTACACCCTTTTCCTGTGCAGGTTTTACATAATTTTCATATAATGAATTTGCAAAAGAGCCTTCTGCCGTATAATCGCCGTTCGGGTCTGTATATCTGCCGTCTTCTGCCTTTTCATCATTGTGTCCGAAGCCTACCAGCAGATAATCTCCGCCTGTCATGCCTTCCAACAATGTCTTATAGTTGTCTTCTGACGTAAAGCTCTTTGAGCTTCTGCCTGAAAGTGCAAGGTTTTCAACCTTTAATGTGCTGTCAAAATAGTTGGATAACTGTGTACCCCAGCCGTATCTCGGATAGTAGTATGCATCTGTAAAGCTGCATACGGTTGAATCGCCGACTACCCATACAGTTGCCTGTTCTTCTGACGGTGTATCCGGCTCTGACGGTTTACTCAATTCCTCGTGCTTTTCACCAATTTCGGTAATCAATGTCTGTCCATATTTTGTCCAATACTCTGATACTTTTGTGTAATTACCGTCTGCATCTTTGATATATGCTTTTAATTCATTTTTACCATTTACAGTAAATGTCTGTTGTCCATCCGGATTGTTTCCTGCAACCTGACTTGGCATCTTAACGGCTGACGAAATCGTTAAATCCATATTCTGTAACTGCTGTGCAATCATTGCAGAAGTCAGGAAACCTCCCAGCTTATTGCTGTGTGTCTTATCTCCCTGTGCCATTACCTGTGTACCGTATTCAGATACCCCATTTGATGCTGCCGTATCGTTGGCATAAGCCGTTTCATACATTGTCTTTGTCAACTCAAACGCATCCATAAGCAGTACATTCTGTTCTTCTGCCAGCTGTTTTACCGCTGTTACATATGCGTTGTTCTCTGTAACAAGCGTTCCCGTTGTTGTATCTGTTGAATCATGGTGCGCCTTAATTGTACCGTCTGCCGTATAATAAAGTCTTGAAACCGGTGTTACAAGAACAGGTTTTGCACCTGCTGACTTTGCCACTTGAATATACTGCTGTAAGTACCATTTATATGTTCCACCGCAGTCATACGAATAAAATGTATCACCGTATTTATCTGTAAGTGTTGACGGTGTTGCCACTTTTGTTCCTGCGGTTGTCGGATAAATACCGTTTTCATCCGGTGTCCCTAACGGCACATAGCGGTCTTCTAAATAACCGGACTGGTTTGAACAGTCATTATGTCCAAACTGAATAAACAGATAATCTCCCGCTTTAATATTTTCTGCAATCTTATCCAGTGAACCTTCGTTAATAAAGTTTCTGCTGCTTCGTCCGCCATTGGCATAATTGACAACCTTGACCTTTGAATTATCAAAGAAACTCTGCAAATATTCGCCCCATGAACCTTCTGCCTGTGCCTTGCCGGACATATACATTCCGTTTGCAGAATAATCCTTTACCGTAGAATCTCCTGCAAGGAAAATATTAACGCCCTTTCCCAGTTCAATATCCGAACCTGTAGAAGACGGGTCTTCGTAACCTTCTCTTACAAATGCTTCTACTTTATATTCTGCTGCTTCACCAGTTGTTCCACTGATAGTCTGCGGAATAACAACAACCTTAATATGTTTGCCTTCTGCTTCTGACGGAATGGTAAAACTCTTATCTGCATTTGCCGTAGAACTGCAGCTAAGTGTTTCTGTTCCGTCATCTGCAACGATATACCAGCGGATAACCGAAGCATCACTGGCATCATTTACTTCGCCTAAAGAATAGCCAACTGTGAGTTTGTGTCCCGGATATGGCGCATTAATATCACCGTTATCCACAACATAAGGAACCCTTGTAAATGCAACGCCGTCTGCTTCCTTTGTGTATGCCTTTGGTGTCCAGCCGTTAAAATAAGCTGTTACATCAACTGCATTTGCTGTATCCTCAGACATAATTCCTGTTACACGGGCAGATAAATCCACTTCCGTACCGTCCGTGCGTGTTGTATTAAATTCATTATATTTTGCATTTTCCGGCTTTTTACCGCTCATCTCCGTCCAGCCGTCTGCAACGATAAAGTCACCTGCAAGCTTTGTATTTAAAAATGTCACATGTGCATCAGCGCCCCACGGTCTGCCGAAGTATCCCGGTGTCACCGTTAATTCATCATTTGCTGTAATAACACAATTTCTGAACAGATAACCGTTTTTTGTATCAGATGTCGGTTTGTGTGCTGTAATATATCCGCCGACTGAATTGGTACTGTATCCGTACCATTTTAATTCGCAGCCGTCAAATACACAGTCACCGTCACCGAAAATATAATCCGTATTTCCTTCAATACGGCAGTTCTTAAAATACAGACTGGTTGCGGAATTTCCTGTATACAATGTATCCTGGCTTCCTAAAAATGCGCAGTTTGTAAATTCCACTTTATCTGCTTCCACTGCCATCGCTGTTGCACGCTCAGTTGCTGCCTTGGAAGCTACATCTGTACCATATTTTCTCTGTGGAAGTCCTGTATCCGCCGCCGGTGTTACACCGTCTTCAATTTCTTCGTCTGTTAGATACCGGTTAAATGAATTTTCAAACACAATGCCGTCTGCGCTAAATCCGGTTGCCGTATTTTTTACGTAAACAGCACAGCCCCACTTCGATGCAGTTGACTTTGCATACTGGTCATACGCATTTTCCACATTATAATATCCTGTGCCGTCTGCACTGTAATATTCATAACCGATTCCGTAATACCATGTCATCAGAACCTCTTTGTCTGAATCATTAACAAGGGACAAATATGGTGTTGTAATGATAACCTGTTCACGGTAAGTTCCCGGTGCAATATGAATCGTAATGCGTTCTTCCTCCGAAGACGGATTCATTGCTGCTGCTGCCGCAACTGCCTCTTTTACCGTATTATAATTATATTCTGCCTTGTCTTCATAACCCACATATAAATCCGGCACACGTGTCATTGGTTCTGCCGCTGCTGTCGATACAAATAAAATATCTTTCTTTACCGCAGCACCGTTTACAACTACATGAGTCGTTGTGCGGTATCCGTCTGCTGCTGCACTGACTGCATAAGCACCGTTTCTCAATGATATTTCATAGCCATCATTTGTTACCGTTCCTGCATACACATAGTTGTCATCTACGTTGGTAAATGTAAGTTCTGTTACATTTGTTCCAGCCTCTAATCCTGTAAATTCACCATTTACCGCATAAACTGCCTTTGCCGCTACAATAATATCCTCTGTATGATTCTGATTGTCATTTACTGTTTTTCCGGAAATGATTTCATAGTCATTTACTCCCTGTAAAGAAGCTGTATATTCTACATCCGGTTCAAGAACTGCCGTAAATGAAAAATCTTCTGCAATCTTTAATTCAACGGCATCTGCCATTGCACCTTCTGCCGGTTCCATTGTCACTTTTAATTTTGATATATCATAGCCTTCTGTAAAACCACTGATTTTTCCGGTATATGTATAGACACTCTTTGTTTCAACTTTCAGACTGACATTCTCCTTACCGGTCAATACCTCTGATATATCTGTCGTTACAACCTTTGTATCATTGGTGAAACCGATGCCGGTTACACCTGAAAGCACTGCAGTGTATTCTTCTCCTGCCGCCAGTGAAACACTGTAGGAATTTCCGTTCAACTTGGCCTGCGTTGCTGTATTTGTACGTTTATTCATAAACAGTAACTGACATCCTGAAATATCCTCTCCATTTAATTCAATCGTACCACTTACTGTTACAGCCGGTATTCTCATCACTCTGTTATAAATTGGTTTACCAGCAGCTGCTGTAGTATAAATTTTATAGGAACCGCTATACTGGGCAATAAATTCATATTTTGTTCCTACATTTGTAAAACTTTCCGTATCCTTCTGTGTTCCACCTTCTCCAAGATAGGTAAATACAAGTTCGCCTGTGACAGCGTTGCTTGATGCCATATACACTACAATCTTATCCCCGGCTTCTACATTGGCAATCGTTATATTTCTTCTGCCTTCACCACCTGTACCGTTGCAGTAATACATCCCACCTGCGGTATATCCATCTGCATAAGCCGTTTTCGCAAGTGCATTGGTTCCATAATTTTTGCTGCTCGTTGAAAACAGGCGGTCATTCACTGTATGTGTCAATGTCAAATCGCCAAATACTGTTGTGCCTTCCGCAAATTTTCCGGCACTGCTGACATTTTCGCACTGTTCCCAGTCCTGTGCGCTGATATGGTTGTTGTACAGTTGTGTGTCACTTTCCTGTACAGCACCAAAGTCCCAGACGTCAATTTTTCTGGCTGTTGCGGCAAAAACCCCGGTAAATGCCGATGTTTCAATGCCTGTTACAAATAACAGCATTGCACATAAAAAACAGCTCAAACGTTTCTTTGTCTTTTTCCCCATAACTCCTCCATTCCGGTTTTTAACCATAATAAAAATCCGACAGAAAAGCCCAGTCCTTTTCTGTCGGATTTTATTATAAAGTCTGACCTCGTGTCAGAGTCAATATTTTTTGTTCAATTTATACAATATTTTGTTCTACATCAGATACAATAGGAACACTCATTAACAGATACATGACCGGTTTCCCATTTTCAACCGCCTTACTGACAATCACACCTATAATATCTCCATTAATACACATATGATGTTCTTTCATATATTGCAGATGTCTGCCAATCATCAGCTGTTTTAATGTTTCCTCCTCATAACCTGACAATTCCTCCAACGTTGCCGGAATTTTTACAATTCCCATAATTGACGGTTTCTGGCGATAGCGCACTGTATACTCATTTTCAGTCATACTATACTTTTCCATGTGCATATCTTTTACCGACCAGCCATTACAAATTGTAAATCTGCCCTGCTCCAATTCTTTTTGTGGAATCAGATAAATGTGCTGCACCTCCGGAGATTGATATAAAAATTCTTCAATTTTCTTTAACCGGCCTGCTTCCTGCAAAAGCTTTCCGCCTTCCTTATATAATACATAAATCTGCTCCACACAGTCTTTTTCATAGACATCTATCATCTGCGCCGCTTTTTGCATCAGCAGAACATCATCTTTAATACGATGCCGCACATAAGTCATATAAGCAATTTCCTTATCCATTTGCTGCATACGTTCCTGATATGCTGCTATTTCTTCCTGTATAGTATAACTTTGCATTTCAAGGAGTTTTTCATGCGGAAATCCATATTTACGCAGCAGCCTTATATTCGTTATGTCAAACACACCATCTTCATCATAGTAACGGTATCCACTGTCTTCGTTCCGTACTGCATGAATATATCCCTGATTTTCATACCGCCGTACTGTGTTGGTAGAAATATTCAACAGTTTTGCCAGCTCGCCAATTTTATATTTCAATTAATCCCACTCCTCTAACAGTTTCCCAAAGACATCGAGCGCTTCCTGAATTACCTGCGGACTTTCCATATCAATGCCGCACAGCTTTAAAAGGTCAATCGGGTGCATACTGCATCCGCCCGATAAGAACTGCTTGTATCCTTTCAGTGTCTTTTCATCGCCCTTAAAAATCTTGGAAGCAATCGCAATCGCCGCCGAATAGCCGGTTGCATACTGATAAACATAAAACGGTGTGTAAAAATGCGGGATTCTGGACCACTCCAGCGCAATCTCGTCATCAATCACCATATCTTCACCAAAATATTCTTCATTGAGCTTCCTATAGACGTCGCATAATGCCTGTGCGCTCAGCACCTCGCCGTCTTCTGCCATTTTGTGCGTTATCATTTCAAATTCAGCAAACATCGTCTGACGGAACAGCGTTCCCTTAAACTGTTCAAAATAGTGGTTCATCAGATATTTCTTTTCCGATAAATCCGTGCAGTTTTTCAGAAGATACTGCATTAACAGGGCTTCATTACACGTAGAAGCAACTTCTGCCACAAAAATGCGGTAGCCCGCATACGGATACGGCTGATTTGTATTGGAATAATAGGTGTGCATGGCATGACCCATTTCATGCACCAGCGTAAACACGTCATTTAACGTATCCGTGTAGTTTAAGAACACATAAGGGTGTACGCCGTATGTGCCCCATGAAAATGCACCGGTGCGTTTGCCTGTATTTTCATAGACATCGACCCAGCCGCTTTCAAATCCTTCCTTCACCTTGGATAAATATTCCTCACCCAGCGGTGCTAGCGCCTTTAAGGCAATGTCTTTTGCTTCTTCATACGGTATCTTCATCGTAATATCCGATACCATTGGTGCATAAATATCATAAAAATGCAGTTCGTCCACGCCTAATACCTGCTTGCGCAGTGACACATAGGCATGCATTTTATCCAGATTTTTATGAACTGTTTCAATGAGGTTGTGATAAACCTTTTCCGGAATAAATGAACCGCTTAAATACATTTGCAAAGTGGAGTCATACTTTCTTGCCTTTGCATAAAAGCACGCCTGCTTGACATTGGCATAATATGTTGCCGCAAGTGTATTTTTATAATTTCCATACTGGCGGTAAAGTGCTTTAAATGCATTTTCACGGACACTACGATTATTGCTTTCCATAAAGACACTGTATCTGCCGTTGGTTAATTCAACTTCATTACCGTTCTCATCCAAAATCGTGCCAAACTTCACATCGGCATTGTTAAACTTTGAAAAAATCTCATTCGGTGAAGCCGTCACCTGCCCTGCCATTGCAAGCAGGCGTTCCTCTTTTTCGGAAAGGGCATGTTCTTTTTTCGCAAGTATATCCTCCAGTGCATGACGGTAAAGTGCGAGTGTATCCGAGTTCAGATATTCCTGCATCTTCTTTTGATCAATCGCTAAAATTTCCGGTGTTAAAAATGCATATTTTTCAGACAGCTTCGTGACAGCCGCCTGCGCCCTGCCTGACATTTCCTGATACACAGCATTGGCAGTATCCTCGTAATATTTCATAAATGCATACACGTATACATGCTCCACAAGCAGATCCGCTTCATCGGATTCCTTTAATGCCTGATACAGTATCTGGGCGGACTCTGCCAGTCTGCCCTGATAAACACATTTTTCTTTTGCCCTGCGGATACATTCGTTGTAATCGGCTTCCCATGCTTCGTCTGTCGCATAAATATCTTCGATTCTCCATTTATCCTGCTGTGCGATTTCACTTCTTTGCTTTGCCTTCTGCATATGCCTCTCCTGCCCTATCTTTTCATTACTTCGTGTCATCTTCCGGAATATAACAGGTCATCGCAATTGCCAGCGCACCCTGTCCGATATGACATGCCACGCTTAATGAAAGCGGATCCATGTGGAAATCAAACTGCGGATACGTTTCCTGTATCAGCTTTGCCCATTCTTCTGCTTCTTCGCGGTTGCCGGCATAAGCAGCTTCCATATGCACGCGACCTTTTTCGGCACATTCCTTAAAACGTCCTTCCAAATCGTCCGCCATTGCCTTTAACATAATCTTCTTTGCTGAGTTCTTGCCTCTTGTCTTAGAAAATGCGTCCAGCTTCTCGCCCTGAAGCTGCAATACAGGCTTTAAATTTAATACCGTTCCGATTGCCGCTGCCGCCGGTGTGATTCGTCCGCCCTTCTTTAAATATTTTAAAGTTTCCAGTGTAATGTAAATGCTTGACTGCATCTTTTCACGCTCCAGCACTTCCTTAATCTGTGCCGCAGAATAGCCCTTGGATACCAGTAACTTTGCATCTAACACAGACTGGCGCATGGTTACGGAAATGCGCTGGTTGTTGACAACCTGAACCTTACCATCATAATCGTCAGAAAGCATAGCCGCCGTCTGGCATGTGCCGCTTAATCCGCTGGACATCGGTATGAAAACAATCTCATCATATTCTTTTAAAAGCTTGTCCCATTCGTCCTGTAACTCGCCTACGGACGGCTGTGAAGTCGAAATATCCGCATCATTTTTTAACTTTTCGTAAAATTCTTCCTGTGTCAGATTAATCCCTTCAAAATACTGCTGTCCGTCAATAAAAAACGGCATCGGAATCACGTATACCCCCAGTTCCTTTGCCTGCTCCTGTGTAATACCGCTGTTACTGTCTGTTAATACTGCTATTTTACCCATCTATATGCCTCATTTCTACTTTATCGCAAAAATCTTTTCCTTTATTGTACCTTATCTTTGAATTTGCTACAATATATTTTATAAAATTTTTATGTTAGATTGGAAGAATAACGATGAATCATACTGTTTTTCAGATTGACCCGGCTGACAGCCGTTTTACAGATACATTTGCACGTTTTTTTACAGACTGCGGGGAATATGAACTTTTTTCGGACTGTGACACGCCGTATTTTGCCGTATTTTCAGACATAGACCGCACGCATTGTACCGGACTGCTGACTTTTCTTATCAGTGAAAATGAATCCTTTACAGAAGCGGAGGTGGCAGCTTTCGTACTGCCGGACTATCGCAGACAGGGCATTTTTACCGCCCTTTGCGGGACGGCATACCACAAAATCAAAGCACAGTACCCGGATTGTATGCTTACCGGGATTTCCCCGGATTTTTTAAAAAAATGTGCTTTATACGGCGGCACCGCCTACACCGAATATCTGATGATGCTGACGGCGGAAAATGCCTCCATGGCTGCTCCGGCTTTATGTACTGCAAATAGGGACATTCTGCCGGATTCTGCTGCCTGTTCAAACATACACTCCACGATAACCAGCTCACCTGCAAAAGATTTCAATTCCTGCAATGATAACTTTTTGTATGAAACCTGCTTTTCCGATGATGAACAGGATTTTCTGCTATACCGGGGAGAGGAAGACGAACCGTGTGCCGTATGTTCCCTTGATTATGAAAACGGCTTTACGAATCTGTACGGGGTCTATGTCGATGAAGACTGCCGGGGGCAGGGAATTGGCACACTGCTTCTTGCACACCTGATACCGGCTTATTTTAAAAATCACAATCTGCCGCTGATATTAAATGTCCGCAGCACCAATACGGCTGCCATGCAGCTTTACCGGCACTGCGGATTTGAAATTACAAGCTCTGTTGAATTTTCTTATTTTACTGCTTTGCCGCAATAACATCTCTCATGTCATAGTAGCCTGCCGGTTTTCCGGCAAGGAACTTGGCAGCTTCGATAGAGCCCTTTGCAAAGACAGACTTTGAATAAGCGGTATGCTTAAATTCAATGACCTCGTCCTCTCCTGCAAAGATGACTTCATGTTCTCCGACAATCGTACCGCCACGAACAGCGCTGATTCCGATTTCCTTCGGATTTCTTTGTGCGCGCTCGCCGCTTCTGTCAAACTTATAGAAATAGTCTGAACCTAACACTTCTTTGATAGAATCTGCCAGTGCCAGCGCTGTTCCACTCGGTGCATCCAGCTTCTTATTGTGGTGCTTTTCAACCAGTTCCACATCAAAGCCCGCATCACAGAATACTCTTGCAGCATCCTGGAGCAGCTTGAATAATGTATTGATACCCAGGGACATATTGGCTGACTTTAATACAGCAACCTTTTCAGACGCTTCTCGGATTTTTGTAAGCTGTGCTTCGCTTAAACCTGTTGTGCAGACAATCACCGGAAGCTTGCTTGCTGTGCAGTAATCAATCAGTGCATCCTCTGCCTTGGCTGATGAAAAATCAATGACTACGTCTGCATCAACGTCACATTTTTCAATAGATGAAAAAACCGGATAACTGTTGTGTCCGTCATCAAACGGATCCACTCCTGCTACGATTTCCACATCGGTATCTTCTTCTGCCAGCTTTGTAATGACCTGTCCCATGTGTCCGTTACAGCCGTGCATAATTACTCTTGTCATGTCCTGTTTCTCCTTATTTCTCTAAGATTCCGTACTGAATCATAGCATTTCTTAAACGTTCAAGGTTTGCATCTTCCATTTCACAAAGTGGCATACGCAGCGGTCCCATATCCCAGCCCTGAAGATTTAAGGCATGTTTTACCGGTACAGGATTGACTTCACAGAATAATGCGTCTACCAGTTCGAGTGCATTAAACTGTAACTGTCTTGCTTCTTCAATCTTGCCTTCCGCAAACTTTGCGCAGATGTCATGTGTCTGCTGTGGTGCAACATTTGACAATACGGAAATAACACCCTTTGCGCCGATAGACATTAACGGTACAATCAGTCCGTCCTCTCCTGAATACATATCCAGACGGCCTTCTGCGAGTGCCATGGTCTTGCTCTCCTGTGCCATATTGCCTGTAGCGGCTTTAATGGCTACGATATTATCAACATCCTTTGCCAGTGTTGCTGCTGTTTCAGGCTGGATATTGCAGCCTGTACGTCCCGGCACATTATACATGATAATCGGTAAATCTACAGACTTTGCTACGGTTGTATAATGCTTGATTAAACCTTTCTGTGTTGCCTTGTTGTAGTACGGTGTTACAACCAGACAGGCATCCACGCCTGCTTTCTGCGCTTCCTGTGAAAGATATACGGCTGTTTCCGTACAGTTAGAACCTGTTCCGGCAATAACAGGCACTCTTTTCTTTACATGGTCTGCCGCAAAACGAATGGTTTCGATATGTTCTTCATGCGTTAATGTAGAAGCTTCTCCTGTTGTTCCGCAAATTACAATGGCATCGGTAGAATTTTCAATCTGATAATCGATAAATTCTCCCAGTTTCTCATAGTTGACTTCTCCATTTGCTTTCATTGGTGTAATAATCGCTACACCAGCTCCGGTAAATACTGACATAACTCCTTCTTTCCGCTGATACCAGCCTCTCTTATTTTACAAAGGCAAAGCCGGCTCATGTCTGAAATGAACCGGCCCTAAAGAATTCAATATAGTTCTTTAAGTAGCCCTCCATCTAAAGATGACAGTCGCAAGACTCTTAATCTTACGCCCAGCAGAAGACCTCCAGTAATCTTCCACTTCGGCGTCATCCCCTTTCTTTTGGTTTCACCTGTGTCTGGCACATCTTACCAACGTACTGATGAATAACGCGACCTCTACTTCACTGACTGCCGCATTTTCTACGGCTCTGTTCGGTTTACAGGCTGCCCTGTAATTATATTGAATATATCACTTACTTATTATGATGTCAACTTCTATTCTGTTTCAGGCTTCTTCTTCCTCAACCACATCAATTTTGCTGACGGAAACTTCATATGCCACACGCTTTTCAACCTGCTCCTCGCTGATTTTCTTCGTGTATTCACGGCTCTGGACCCTGCCCCATATCTGAAGGTGTCCACCGACTTCGATTGTAGAGGCATATCTCGCATTTCTGCCCCATGCAATGCACGGTATGTAATCGGACTTTCCATACGGACGGTTAACGGCGACAAGGATATCTGCTATTTCTCTGCCAAGCGGTGTCTTTCTGTAGACCGGCGGCTTGCACACATAGCCATCAAGGAATATCTGATTGGTTCTTGCCTGTTCTTCCGGAATTTCTTCTTCTTCAATAAACTGCATTTCCCTTACAAAAATGGATAAAATGAGTTTATTTTTAACTCCTTCATGTCTGTTATAGGAACGGAACTGTCCGGATACCTCAATCTTCCTTCCCCTGTAATCCTTTGTCACATCGACAAGCCTTTCAGATATCATTAATGGGATGATATCTACCATATCGCTTAATCTGTTAACCGATACATTTACCAGATAAAAGCCCTCGCCAAACACTTCATGGCTGAATTCAAATTCTGAAACGACTTCTCCGATAATACTCACCCTGTTGTTTTCAATCACCTTATCAAGCATCTTAGTATTTCTCCCTTCTTAATACCGGTCATTTTCTTAAAACCGGTTTTGTGCTTTATTTTGTGTTCTTAATATGTATATGTATCGATATGGGGATATATTACAAAAAAAATGTGTTTTTTTTACGTACAAACCATAAAATTTTCTTATATTTACAAAACATCTCATAAAATTTTAAAAAAATACAATTTCCGACAACCCGCATAAAAACAGGGGTTGCGCTCGTGTTTCCCTTATGATACAATCAATTTTATAAGTTTACTCTTGTATTTTTCTAATATTGTGATAGAATATAAAAGTTGCTAATCATAGTCGGATATAGTTTATATACATTCAGAAAGGAAAAAACAATGATTACAAAACGCGAAGATATTCGTAATATCGCTATTATTGCGCACGTTGACCACGGTAAAACAACACTGGTTGACGAACTTTTAAAGCAGAGCGGTACTTTCCGTGAGAATCAGGAAGTCGCAGAGCGTGTAATGGATTCTAATGATATTGAAAGAGAACGTGGTATCACGATTCTTTCAAAAAATACTGCCATTACTTATAAAGATACAAAAATCAACATTATCGATACTCCGGGTCATGCCGATTTCGGTGGTGAGGTAGAGCGTGTCTTAAAAATGGTAAACGGTGTTGTTCTTGTTGTCGATGCATTTGAAGGTGTTATGCCGCAGACCAAGTTCGTACTCCAGAAGGCTCTGGAATTAAACCTGTCTGTTATCGTATGTATCAACAAGATTGACCGTCCGGAAGCCCGTCCGAATGAAGTTATTGATGAGATTCTGGAACTGTTTATCGATCTGGATGCCAACGAAGACCAGCTTGACTGTCCGTTTATTTTTGCTTCTGCAAAATCAGGATATGCCATTGCTGACTTAAATGACGAAAGAAAAGATATGCAGCCTTTATTTGACTGTATTGTTAATAATATTCCGGCACCGGAGGGTGACCCGGATGCCGATACACAGATGCTCATTTCCACAATCGACTACAACGAATTTGTCGGCCGTATCGGTGTCGGTAAGATTGAAAACGGTAAGTTAAAGGTCAATCAGGAAGTAACAATTGTAAACCATCACGACCCTTCTGTACGCAAGAGAGTCCGCATTACAAAGCTTTATACTTTCAGCGGTCTGAATAAGGTTGACGTACCGGAAGCATCTTTTGGTGATATTGTTGCCGTATCCGGTATTGCGGATATTCACATTGGCGATACACTCTGCTCTGTTGAAAACCCGGTAGCCATTCCGTTCCAGAAGATTTCAGAGCCGACACTTTCCATGGATTTCATGGTAAATGACAGCCCGCTTGCCGGAAAGGAAGGTAAGTTTGTCACATCAAGACATATCCGTGACAGACTGTTCCGTGAATTAAATACAGACGTCAGCTTACGTGTGGAAGAAAATCCGGGTTCTGAAAACTCTTTCAAGGTTTCAGGCCGTGGCGAATTACATCTTTCCGTATTAATTGAAAACATGCGTCGTGAAGGCTATGAATTTGCTGTCAGCAAGGCTGAGGTTTTATACCATACAGATGAGCGCGGCAAAAAGTTAGAGCCAATCGAACTTGCTTATGTTGATGTTCCTGAAGAATTTTCAGGTTCAGTTATCCAGAAGTTAAGCCAGAGAAAAGGTGAACTTCTCGGAATGACACCAATTAACGGCGGTTATACCCGTCTTCAGTTCTCGATTCCGTCCCGTGGTCTGATTGGCTACCGTGGCGAATTTATGACAGATACCAAAGGTAACGGTATTATTAACACTTCTTTTGAAGGTTATGAAGAATACAAAGGTGACATCTCTTATCGTAAGACCGGTTCTTTAATCGCTTACGAAGACGGTGAAGCTGTAACTTACGGTCTTTTCAATGCACAGGACCGCGGTACACTCTTTATCGGACCTGGTGAAAAGGTTTATGCCGGTATGATTATCGGTGAAAATCCACGTACGGAAGATATTGAGGTCAATGTCTGCAAGACAAAGCACCTGACCAATACCCGTTCTTCCAGCGCCGATGAAGCATTAAGACTTGTTCCGCCTAAAATTTTAAGTCTGGAACAGGCTTTGGATTACATCGATACAGACGAACTGTTAGAGGTAACACCAACCCATTTAAGAATCCGTAAAAAGATTCTGGACTCTACATTAAGATACAGAGCCAACAAAAAGTAAAACAAATTATCACAAAAACACAGAATTTGGAGGTATGTGACATGGACAGCGATTTAGGAGCAAAGGTAAAGAAGTTAAGAATTGCACACGGACTGACACAGGAGGACGTTGCAAAAGCCCTCGATGTAACACCTGGTTACATCAGTAACGTAGAAAACGGACGTAATCTGATGACACTCAGAATGCTCTCTTACTATGCAGAGCTTACCGGAGTTTCTCTGGATTATCTTGCAGGAAGTGTTGATAAGAACTATCAGAATACTGCTCTGGATAACGAAATCATGCAGCTCGTTCAGAAGATGGACGCTGATTCTAAGGAAAAGCTGATTGCTACGCTGCGTATCTGGAATACAAACGAAAAGTAATAGATTTTCTTTAAAGCTTAAAAAAAGATTTAAAAACAAAAAGGGATAGGAATGCAAAAGCTGCTTCCTATCCCTTCTTTGGAATTTACAAAAAATATTCTTATCTGCTTTTGTGCCTGTATTTAACTCTGTATCGACTTCATCTGATAGAACTCACCCTTTAATGCCATCAGTTCTTCAAATGTGCCGTATTCTACGCAGTGTCCGTCTGCAATGACCGCGATTTTATCGGCATCGCGGATTGTTGAAAGGCGGTGTGCCACAATAAAAGTCGTCCGTCCCTTCGTCAGATTATTCAATGCTTCCTGTATCAGTTTTTCGGAGATACTGTCAAGCGCCGAGGTTGCCTCATCTAAGACGATTACCTGTGGGTTGCGGATTAATGCCCTTGCAATGGAAATACGCTGTCTTTGACCGCCTGAGAGCTTTCCGCCATGCTCTCCGACCATGGTATCAAGTCCCTTTGGCAGGGATTCGATTAAATCGGTCAGATTGGCAGCTTTTACAACCTCCTGTAACTGTTCCTCGCTGACATTTTCAATGCCGTATGTAATATTGTCACGGATTGTTCCCGAAAACAGTATCGAGGTCTGCGGAACAACTGCCAGATGCTTTCTGTAGCTTCTTAAATCAATCTGGCTGATGTCCTCACCGTCAACCAGCACTTTTCCGTCTGTAGCAAAATTAAACCCAATGACAAGATTTAAAATTGTCGATTTTCCTGCGCCGGACTCTCCGACCAGTGCAATCGTTTCACCCTGATGAACGGTAAGATTTAAGTCATTTAATACATTTTTATCTGTATTATTATAATGGAACTTTACGTTTTCAAAACAAAAATCGCCATGCACACCGGCAAGCTTTTTCTTGCCCTCGTTGTGTTCCACATCTTCTTCTAACAGCACTTCACCAATGGAATTGACAGATTCAATACCCTTTGCAATCGTTGGAATCAGCGACATCAGTGAAGATACCTGACTGACAATGGTGCTGAAATAGCTCTGGTACAACGTAATATCACCCGGCTGGATTGCCGCCCGCAGAGCCAGCACACCGGTAAAGGCAAGGCAGACTACCTGAAAGACCTGGAAAATCGCCCAACCCACCGAACCAAACAGCGACTGGATAATATCCAGCTTGTAGCCTTTTTCTGCCACGGCAAAGAGCTGTCCGCTCATTTTGTGGACTTCTTCTTCCTCCAGCGCATGTGCCCTTGTCACCGGAATCAGTTCCACCATTTCCATGACTTTTGCCGAGGTTTCTTCCATTTCCTTACGAAATTCTGTATTGCGCCTGCGCATGACATTTCTGAAAAAGACCATGGTAAGCGCCGCAATCGGTGTCGTCAGCAGGAAAAAGACAAACACCACCATACTTTTTGAAATCGTTACTGCCAGTGCAATGATGATGTTTAACGCAATATTTAAAATGCTTAAAAACATCTGCGTTGAAAGCGTTTCCACGGCTTCCACGTCACGCATGATTTTCGACTGCAGCCGCCCCGACTGCGTTTCTTTATGATACGAAATCGACAACTGCTGCAATTTGCGCACCAGTGCCTTTCTAAGTCCCGTTTCCGCATATCTTGTTGCCAGCGATTTGTATCTTGTATACATATAATTGGTCGGAATGTTGAGTGCAATCAGTACAACCATGATAATCGCTTCAATAAAAATATGCTGGTATGCGTCCGGTGCGCCGCTCGTAATATCGTTGATGATATTTGCCGTAATAATCGGCAGCACCCACACCGGACAGTGCTTGATAAAGAAAAATACAACCGCCATAAAGAACTTGTTGTAATTTCCCTTATAAAGTCCTAAAAGAATCCACATCGGATGTCCTTTGTATTTTCTGTAACATTCAATAAACCAGTTTTCTACGTCAATTCCTTTTGGTGCATGAAGATTCATAATCTATTTTACTCCTGTATCAGTTCGTCTACATTACCTGCAACAATCGGTTCACCCTCACAGCCTGTAACCTTTACATTCTTTAAAATAAGCTGTTTTACGTTATTGACAACCAACCCCTGCTTTGAAGCCTCATCACAGCCAAGCATCATTGCCGCTACGCCGGATTTTGCATTTTCCGCATAAGAGAAGCTGATATTCTCAAAGGTAAGCTTTTCAATTTTGCTTTCCGGCAGACCATAAATGTACGTACCCGCAACGTGGCAGTTGGTTGCCTTAATATCTTTAAACGTCAGACGCTTAATAGACGGCGTTCTTCTGTCCACCGGCAGCGGTTTTTTCGTACCGACATATTCGGTCTTGCCATCAGGATCACAGAAATAAAAGCTGTTGACAACAAATGGTGTCATCACGTTATCCATGTCAATATTTTCAAAGGAAATATCATCCAGAACGGATAACTGTCCTCTGCCTCGTCTGGTCTTTACACGCAGACCACGGTCCGTATTCATGAAAATGCAGTCTGTAATATGAACGTCTTTAACACCTGCCGCAATTTCACTTCCAACTGTGACCGCACCGTGTCCGTCCCTCATACAGCACTGTCTGACAATCATATTGGAAGTTGGCACCTGATATTTTTCTGCCATATAAATTTTACCGGACTTAATTGCAATGCAGTCATCACCGACAGAAATATACGTACCAAGCACCAGTACGTCTGTACAGCTTTCCGGGTCTAAGCCGTCTGTATTGTGTGAATTTGCCGGGTTTTTAATCTTTACATCAATAAATTTCAAATGTTCACTGAAGTACGGATGAATCGTCCATGACGGAGAATTCTGAACCGTAATGCCGTGCATCATCACATTTTTGCAGTGATTGATAAAGAACAGTCTTGGGCGCCATGCCGTATCCCTGACCTTGCAGTTCTTCCACCAGTTCTCAAAATTGGTACAGCCGTCAATTGTTCCTTCACCAGTAATGACAACATTTTCTACATTGATACCGCATACGATTGCAGAAAACATATCGAGCGGGTTGCCTTCCCATGAACCTAAATTGTATTGTGCCGTTTCGTCATAGGACTCAATTTCACCCGGCAGAACCGGGAATTTTTCTCTGTCGGTAAAGGCGGAAAGCACTGCACCCTTTGCGAGTTCCAGTGTCAGATTATCCTTTAAAAAGATACTTGAAATCTTATAAACACCTTCCGGCACTAACACGCGGGAATCCTTCGGGCATGCCATAATCGCACACTGAATGGCATTGGTATCATCATGGACACCGTCGCCGTATGCGCCGAATTCCCTTACATTTAACGTTACAAATTCATACTTTGTCTGAACGTCTACCGCCGCAATTTCCTGTCCGTCATACACGGCAGAAACCTTGTATAACGTATCCGGTTTTAAACCGTAAAGTGTTGTAATAACCTTTTCACTGTCCATATATTTACTGCCGTCTACGTAGATTTCATACGGCTTTTCTGTATAAAATTTTCCTGATTCCGTCAGTTCTACCACTGCACTTCTGCTTGTTGCTGTAACAAATTTTAACTCCATAATGCGCCTCCCTTAGTTCTTCCGTAGTCCTGATATTCTCTGTTGCGCAGGCTTTCCGCGTAAGCCGTTACCAGTACGGCTGTATATGCTGTATCCGCGCCAAATACATCATCTTCCTGTGCTTTTGCTTCTGCCGCTTCCAATATATCCAATGCTGCTTTTTCGTATTTTTCAGTAATAAGCGCCTTCATGCGGCAGCCCTTTAATACGGCATACGCATAAAACAGTCCTGCCTCCCGCGCTTCTTTTGCAAATGTATCAAGGCTCTTTGTATTCATTGCAGCGACTACCTGCTTTAAAATCTGTCTTAATCTGTCAAAAATCTCATATAACGGCTGTTCCATAACCTCCATGGTATCTACTGCCGCTGCTGCGTACGCTGCCATTTCAAGGTCTGCCGCAGCGTTTCCCAATTCATTTTCCACAGACGGATATGCCTTCTCCTGTAAAATGTTAAACTGCGCAATGATATCATTGTACTGTTCTTTTCCGCCAAATTTTGTTTCATAATTCATATAAAACGGCTGTGTCAGATATGCATCTGAAAGCTTTGTGGAAAATGTGCCTGCGCAGGTTTCTGTTGCATCAAATCGTGCACCGGAAGTCATCACCTTTTCCTGCTTTAAAATGGCTTTTTCTGTCTTTTCAGCTGCTGTGTCCTGCGGATTGTATACAGTATCCATTGCACGTACTGCAAATAACGCATTGCCAAATAAATTATCGGAAAGGCTGCCCTCTGCCTTTGCATACGTTCCGTCTTCCGCTACAAGGTTATCTACTGCCTTTTTTGCAAATGTGTGATAATCCGCATCACCTGTTGCCTGATACAGCTTTTCCAGCCCCAGAATAAGCTGCCCCTGCTGTTTTGCTGCCAGCTTTTCAATATCCACCGACAAAAGCCAGCTTTTCAACTTACCTTCCAATATAATATTTCTTTCTTTCAAAGTTCATTCCTCCTTATTTTTCCGGCTGGTAGTCAAACCAGTCAAAATCAACATACAGGGTGTCATCCCCGTGTCTTCCGTATTCGTCTACATATCGGCTGCCAAAATCACCTGCATAAGCGTACATGCCTATCATTGCCCCTGTAAAACGCTTGCCCTTCTTTAAGCCTTCATCACACAGGTAATAGACATTTTCAAGCACTGCCACCTTTATGTACTCTTTACCATCATAACTCATATAGCAGGTACGTTTCAAATCATTCGTTTCAATTTTTAAATAAACGTCCTGACGTCTGAAATCCAGTTCAATGCTGCCGCTTTCTTTCACCTGTTCTCCAATGACTTCTACTGCTTTCACAATCAGACGCGGCTGCGGCTCCTGTGTCGCAAATACACCAAATTTTACAAAAGTATTCTCATCATAATAGCAGGTCATGCCCGCATCCTGTCCCGGATACAACTGTGGCATTTTCATCTTGCAGACTGCCGTAAATTTAAAATGCTGCTGTCTGCGAAGCAGGATATTTCTTGCTCCCATGGAATCCAAATCCGCGCAGCTTCCCTTTATCTTTACATGAGAATCCTGCAACAGCACGCCGTCCGGTTCCGGCACTCTCGGAAACATCCAGTCTGTGCTTAAATATTCACCATCAAAATCATCAAAATAGGAAGACTCCCACACTGTTTCCGGCAAATCCGGCTTTATCTGCATGGCACTCGGACCGTCTAAATTATTGACAACAGGCCAGCCGTCTGCAGTCCATGTAATCTTATCCAATGCCGTTTCCCTGCCTAAAATGCTGTAACCGTCACCGATTTTTCTGCCGCACAGATACACCATATACCATTCACCGTTCTGTGTCTGCACCGGCTTTCCATGTCCACAGCGCTGGATAATAGCCTTTTCATCTGTCTGGCGCATAATCGGATTATATGGACACGGCTCATACCGCCCCATCAGCTCGCGGCTTCTTGACACGGTAATACGGTGTCCAGGTCCTGTTCCGCCCTCTGCTTCAAACAGATAGTAATATCCATCCTTTTTTAATAAATGTGGTCCCTCCGGCGCTCTTTTCTGATCGCCATAATACAGTAACGATGCTTTTGATATCTGTGCCGTGGCATCTTCATTTAATTCAAAAATACGCGCACCTCTGTTTAAAAGCATATAGCGCCGTCCGTCATCATCATTAAAAATAGAAGGATCAATACCGTCTTCATCTATCACCGCCGGTTTACTGTACGGTCCTTCCGGTCTGTCCGAGCTTACAACAATCTGCTTTCGATAAACCGTTCCGTCATCATTTAAGCGATACGTTGCCGTAATATAAAATCTTCCTTTATAGTAGGAAATATCCGGCGCCCAGTATCCTCTGCCGCCCTCTAAATGCTGTAAACCTGCCCATTCCGGATTGGTAATGGCGTAACCGATAATTTTCCAGTGAATCAAATCCTTTGACGTTGAAACCGGAATACACGGATAATAGATAAAGGATGAATTCACCATATAATAATCTTCACCCACTCTGACAATCGACGGATCCGGATACATTCCGGTACGAATCGGATTGTGATACATTTTTTCAAGCGGTGCGCCAGTCTCCTCCTGAAAATACTCCTCTAAATCAAAAAATTTGTTCTCATGCGCGATTTCATACGGTGTCAAAAGATTGATGTCTCCGGATAACGGTGACAATCCAACCCGTTCCACAAGATACTTACAGGTCGCAACATTACCGGACATCGCTGCATAGTGTAGCATATTTTTCTGATTTTTATCCGTAATATTCATACTGGCTCTGGAGTATTCAACGATGTAACGTACCAGATTCAGATTGCCTGTTTTGGCTGCCAGCAGTGCCATTAACACACCATCTTCATCTACTTCGTCAATCAGCGGCGGATTTTCTTCCAAAATACGCTTCACTTCATCTATCTTTTCCAAATATATGGCATCTTTAAGCGTAATCATTTTCCCTCCTGTTCTGCCTTTTAAAAAGCATCTTTTTAAATCTTTCTCTAGTATACATGACCTTTTTGTTTTTTTCTACATATTAAAGCAGAATATTGTAAAAACCTACAGAAAAAGTGTTCAATCGGAATACCTATGACTGAATACACAAAAAGGCTGCCGCATATGCGACAGCCTGTAAATTCTGTTGAATTTTTAAATTATTCCTTAACGGCACCAACATTAACACCCTGTACGAAGTACTTCTGACAGAATGGGTAGATGATTGCGAAAGGAAGGATAGCCACGATAACGGCTGCATTGGCAATCGTATTCGGGTCGATACCACCTTCATCAGGGATATCGTTATCCATAACCATGTTACGCAGCTTCATCTGGAAGTTGAATAACTCGTTCTTGTTGATATAAATCTTGAAGTTTGTATAATCGTTCCAGAACTGTACGGCATACATCAAACCGATAGAAGCCAAAGCCGCCTTTGAAAGCGGAAGTACAATCTTAAAGAATGTACCCATTGGAGAACAACCATCAATTTCAGCTGCTTCAAACAGTGATTCAGGAACACCTTCAAAGAAGTTTCTCATTAATACAAGGTTATATACATTGATAGACAATGGCAGGATTACTGACCAAAGTGTGTTCAGTAAGTGTAAGTCCTTCATAACGAGGTACTTAGGAATCATACCACCATCGAAAATCATTGTGAATAATAACATATATGCGAAGAAGTTTCTTCCCGGCATTTCCCACTGAATTAATACATAAGCGCCTAATGTTGCTAATAACAGACCGATAAATGTACCAGCAATCGTTACAACTACTGAAATTAAGAACGGTCTATAAAGTGCAACTCTGGAAAGGATTGAACTATAACCACCGAGTGTAAATGTCTGTGGCAGGAAATTCATACCATAACCGGCTTTTGCATCGAATGAATCGACGATAACCTTCCAAATAGGAACCATGATAATTAATGAAATTACCAAAAACAAAATTACGTTTACGATAGGGAAGATTTTGACTTTTTTCTTCTTTTTTCTTGCAACTACTACTTGTTCTTTACTCATTATCTATCCCTCCTATACAATACCGCGACCACGTACTTTTTTACTTGCATAGTTACATCCAAGTACGAGGATCATACCTACAAATGACTTGAATAAACCAACCGCTGTTGTATAACCATAATCGGAGTTACCACTACCGAATGTCTTACGGTATACATATGTCTGAAGTACGTTAGAAACGTTAACGACTGCATCGTTCATTGTTACGAATACTGATTCGAAAAGGTTCATAACCTTAGCAAGGTTCAGAATGAATACAGTAATAATAGTATTTGCTAAAGCAGGAAGTGTAATATAAATTAATCTCTTCCAACGGTTTGCACCATCAATCTGGGCAGCTTCATAAAGGTCTGGGCTGATACCTGATAATGTAGCAAGGAAAAGGATTGTTCCCCAACCTGTATCCTTCCAAACGTTGATGAAGAAGAATGTGCCTCTCCAGTATCTTACATCACCAAGGAAGAAGATTGGATTATCAATCACGCCCATTCCCATTAACATCTGGTTAATCATACCTGAACTGTTAACTGAAAGAATTAAACGGAAGATAGAAGCAACTACTACCCATGACATAAAGTGAGGTAAGTATACAATTGTCTGTACTGTCTTCTTAAATGCAAGGTTTGTAATTTCATTCAGTAATAATGAAATAATAACGGCTGCACCAGTGTTAAGAATTAACTTAACGATAGAAAGCAGTAATGTGTTACGGAATGCATCCCAGAAGAATACATCGTTTGTGAACATCGTATTGAAGTGAAGAAGACCTACATAATACGGTGAACGGATAATATATTTTGTAAAGGCATATCTACAACCTAACATTGGCCAGTAGTTAAACAGTAAAATCATGATTAATACCGGCAAAAACATTACATAGAACCATCTGTGGTAGTAGATCTTTGACCATACTTTCCTGTTGATTGAGTTTGTCATGTACTTAGAGTCAACGTTGATATCTTTCTTGAAGTACTTCATGATATCAATAAAGCATCCTGCAATACCAAGAATGAGACCAATGATAACTACATATACACCGCAACCTACTGAATATGAAGAACCTTCATATCCGTTTGATAATAAATCTGTCAATGAATGAAGATTATAGAGCTTTCTGCTCTCGTAACCTCTGAAGTTCATTCCTACGAATGAAACAATAAAAATTATACCTGAAATAGCTGTAGGTATAATTGAAAACATATCTTTCTTTACTGCTAAAAGTACCAGAGATACTACAATAGCCAGCATGTAAAGGTACCACATAGCTGGTACATCAATGTTCATAAAACTGTAGGCATCAGAAATCAACTCAACATCTGTATTCTGAACAAAAGGCAATAGCCCGCCTATTAACGCAATAACTAAACCGGCGACAGCAATTACTTTAAGGTTGTCTGACTTCTGCTTTCCAACGAGTTCTCCGCACTTCGGACAAACCTTTGCTTTTTTAGGTAATTCTGTTCCACAAGACTTACATTGCATCTTCATACCTTCTTTCCTAATATTTTTTGTAAAATTCCAAGCCTACTCTCGATATAAATAAGCTAAAAATTAGAATCCATTCCGGGTGGGTTCCCCCACCCGAAAGTGGATTCTTATAAAGTGGCTATACAGCCGTGTTTACATAATCAGTTACTGATTACTTGTTTAAAGACTTAAGTACTGTATCAGCTAATGAACCAACTGTTGTCTTGTAGTAGTTCATACCTTCATCAACTGTCATGTAACCTAAAGCTACCTGAGAGATAACGTAGTTTCTAGCTGTGTTGATATCAGTGATGTTCTCAGAAAGAGCAGTTGTCATTGGAAGTGGAACTGCTACAGTTGAGTTTTCAGCGAAGAAATCACCGTTAGCCTTAGCTGTTTCTGTCATAGCACTAGCACCTGGATCTTCCTTACCATCCTGGAACTTAGCAAGAGCAAGGATTGGATCGATGTGGTTCTTAGACATTAACTTATCCGGTGATTCCGGCTGTGGAAGGAAGTGGAACTGACCTTCTTCATAAGTCTTAGTCTTCTTGCCTTCGTCATCCTTAGCAAGTGTTACAGTTTCTGCCTTTGTATCCCAGTGGGTTCCCTTTGCGCCGTACTCCCAAAGTGTCTGAACGTCGCCGCCATCTAACATTGTATCGATGAAGTACTTAAAGATACCTTCCGGGTTCTTAGCTGCTGTAGTAATACACCAGCATGGTGCGATTCTTTCTACATATGTACCAAGTTCTTTGATTGGCTTAATAGCAATCAGTTCATTATCAAGACCCTTAGTAGCAAGCTGAGTCTTTAATGTATTAGCCCATGTACCAGCCCAGTATGTGAATACGCCTGATTCAGAGCCTGCATCTGTTGAATAGAACTTATCACGTGCATTAGATGTAGAGTTGTTTACAGATTCCTTATCAATAATACCATCATTAACAGCTGTCTGGATTCTCTGAAGAGCCTCTTTCATCTTGTCTTCTGAGAAACCATCAACGTACTGTCCTGATGAATTCTTGTAGAATGTGTAGTTAGCCTGCTGATAGAATTCTGGCAGGTAGTTTGTGTAAGGTGCTTCATTGCTGATGAAGCCCGGAGCAGAAATTACATAATGACCCTTATTAGCAGCCATCTGCTTTAAGTAGCCATAGTATGTGTTGAAATCAAGTGTCTTGCCTTCAACATCTGCTGTGCTGATACCAGCTGCATCTAACCAAGCCTTCTTGATATAAGTACAGCAGCCATTACCACGGTATGGAGAGAATCCATACATAGCCTTTGTTCCATCTTCACCATTAACCATAAGAGCTGAAAGAACGTTATCAGCTGTGCTGATTAATCTTCCTGATTTCTTTGTTTCTGATGAATTCCAAGCATCTGTCATATTCCAAAGGAAACCATTTGAAGCATATAATGCATAGTAGTCAGATGAAAGTAATATAACGTCTGGCATTGTATCATCTGAGTTAAATGCATTAGCAACTGCATCATAGTAACCGCTGTGGTCCGGACGAGTCCACTGGAAGTCAAGACCTGTTGCAGTCTTTAACTGTTCGTAGAATGCCGCAGCACCATTTGTTTCTGTAACTACCGTACTATCGCACATAATTGTGAACTTATCCGGTTTTGTTACTTCCTTGCTTGAGCTTGATCCGCCTGCTGCATTGCTGTCATTTGAGCTGCCGCAAGCTACGAGTCCCATTACTGAAGTAAGTGTTAAACCTACAGCAGTAAGCTTTTTGATTGTTTTCTTCATAAACCTATAAACCCTCCTTGTTTGGTTTCGCGGGGGAACCACCCCCAGCCAACATTCATTGACATAGGTATAATAGCATTTTTGTGTGATTTTAACAAGACTATTTTGAACAATTCTTGTACTTTTTTTGAATTTTTTGTGAAACCCCAGTATTTATGCGGCTTTCCAGTTTTATTTTTTTTTACATTTTTTTCAGTTTTCTTATATTTTTATTCTTATTAAATAAATTCTCTGCGCAAAATATACCATGCATTATGTAAATTATGCACTATCCGTACCATATTTTTTGTTTATTTTTACATCACATTTACAATACAAATTGAATTTTTCGGTTTTCAAAACTTCTTTTTGTGATATATTACTATCTTTTCCCATTATTTTGCTCAGGAAAGCAGAATCACCTCTCCGCTTTCACTTTTGCCAAATTTCTGTTGTTGAATTTTTACAACAGAAATTTTCCCTGAAAACGCATCGGTTATTTTCTGTACAAACTGTCCATAATTTTCTGCCTGTACAATCATTTCCATATAAACATTTTCAGTATATTCGGTTTTTAATATATCTATGTGCATTTCCAAACAAATATACTGGATTTTCCCAATGCTGTTATAATCCGCATCAATCTGTGCCAGAACCCCGTCCGATACCGAAAGCACGGTGCTGTGTTCCAGTCCTTCCTTGGAAGCTGCCTGATAAGCACGGATTAATCCGCCTGTTCCAAGCAGCGTACCACCGAAATATCTTGTCACAATAATCAGGCAATTATAGATGCCGCTTTTCATAATAATGTCAAGAATCGGTTTTCCTGCTGTCCCCTGCGGCTCTCCATCGTCACTAAACCGCTGAAAGCCCGCATCCTCTCCCAATACATAGGCATAACAATTATGCCTTGCATCCCAGTATTTCTTTTTTACTTCATTAATATATGATACTGCCTGTTCTTCCGATTGTACCGGATATACGTGTGCAATAAAACGGGATTTTTTTTCTTCAATCTCCCCTTCGCCTTCCTTATATATAATCTTCATATTTTCTCCATTCTGTATGCCTTACATTTTTAATGACCGCCGGAAGTATAATTTCCCCTATGGATTGTTCCGCAGCAAACATTTATTATATAGTACGAATTTCATTTCAATTTGTCAAAGTATTTTCGTTATGATATAATAGTAAGAACTTATCAAGGAGGACAATCTATGAATTATGGCAGACAAGGCATAAAACAAAAGAAAAAACTGCTAAATTCCGCCGCTACAAGACTTCGAACAAAACTTGGCGTTTTCGCCATCAAATTTATACTGATATTAGCAATTGCCGTTGTGGTTTCAGGCTCATGTCTGGTACTGGGTTCTGTACAGGGTATTATTTCGAGCGCCCCTGACGTTTCGACAATTGACGTATCACCTGACGGATTTGCCACAAAAATCTACGATAACGAAAGCAATGAAATCCAGACGCTCTCTACCACCGGCTCCAACCGTATTTCCGTGGAGCTGGACGTTGTGCCTCTTGAATTGCAGCATGCTTTTGTTGCAATTGAAGATGAACGTTTTTACGAACATAACGGCATTGACATCCGTGGCATTATCCGTGCCGGTTATAACACTATTACCGGTGGTGGTCTTTCACAGGGTGCAAGTACCCTGACACAGCAGCTTTTAAAAAACAATGTCTTTAATGCATATAACGAAACAGACATTGAAAAGATTAAGCGTAAGGTGCAGGAACAGTATCTTGCAATTAAGCTTGAAACGTATATGAGCAAGGACGATATCCTTGAAAATTACTTAAATACAATTAACCTTGGAAACGGCTATTATGGTGTACAGGCAGCTGCCAACGGTTATTTCGGAAAAGACGTTTCCGAACTGACTTTAAGCGAATGTGCCGTGATTGCTTCCATTACACAGAATCCGACCAAGTTAAACCCGTTAAAGTATCCGGAAGACAATCAGGAACGACAGCAGAAGGTTTTGCGCAATATGCTCAAGCACGGTTACATTGCACAGGAAGAGTATGATGAAGCCCTTGCAGATGATGTATATGCGCGTGTAGAGGGTCTTGACATTGCAACCGGCTCCTCTTCCACATATTCTTATTTCGTTGATACACTCATTGAACAGCTGATTGACGACTTGATGACACAGAAAGGTTATACGGAAACACAGGCAACCAACCTCATTTACAAAGGCGGTCTGCAGGTTTATTCCACACAGGATACTTCCATGCAGGAAATTGCCGATGAAGCGATTAACAACCCTTCATTTTATCCGAGTTCAACAGAATTTTCGATTAACTATGCATTAAGTGTAAAAAACGCTGACGGAAAAATTATCAATTACTCCCATTCGACCATGCAGACATGGTATCAGAATGTACAGGGCAATTATAATTTCAGTCTGACACAGACTAACGAAGATACCGCACAGCAGTATGTGGATACCTACCGCGAAGCCATGACGGCAAATGGTGAAACGGTTGTTGCAGAATCGCTGCATTATGTAATCCAGCCGCAGCTTTCATTTTCTTTAATGGATCAGCATACCGGCTATGTGAAGGTACTGGTCGGCGGACGCGGAGAAAAATCAGGCAACCGTACTTTAAACCGTGCAACTGATTCGCCACGCCAGCCGGGTTCTTCCATTAAACCACTGGCAGCTTACGGTCCGGCGCTTGATACCGGTGCGATTACACTTGCCAGTGCTATTGATGACTCTCCGTACTATTATTCAAGCGGACAGCTTGTTAAAAACTTTACTGCCGGAGAATACCGCGGACTGATGACCGTGCGTGAAGCGATTTACCGCTCGCAGAATGTACCGGCTGTCAAGGTGCTGACGTTAATCACACCGCAGGTCGGCTTTAATTATCTGGAAAAATTCGGTATCAGCACGCTGGTATCTCCACAAAAGGCAATTAACGGCAGCCACGATATTGTTCAGCCGCTCGCCCTCGGTGGTATGACACTGGGTGTTACCAATATTGATATGACCGCAGCTTACGCTGCCATTGCAAATCACGGTACGTACACCAAACCGGTATATTATACCGCTGTATACGACTACAAGGGGAATCTGCTGCTTGACAATTCCTCCAGTGAAACACATACCGTATTAAAGGAACAGACGGCATGGCTGCTGACCAGTGCACTGGAATCCGTTATCACACAGGGTACCGGTACATCTGCAGCTCTTTCCAACCAGCCGGTTGCCGGTAAAACAGGTACGACCAATAATGAAACCGATAAATGGTTCTGTGGTTTTACACCATATTATACGGCTTCTATCTGGCTGGGCTATGATGATAACTCTAAAGTTTTGTCCAAGTCTATCAGCCATACAAAGATTTGGCAGACGATTATGTCACAGATTCACGAGGGACTTTCTACCGGTGAATTTACACAGCCGTCCGGCATTGTGACTGCCCAGGTATGCTCACAGTCCGGTAAACTCGCTGTTGCAGGTTTATGTGATGAAGACCCGCGCGGCAGCCAGGTTATTACAGAATATTTTTCGGCGGATAATGTGCCGACAGAAGAATGTGACACCCATGTTAAAGTAACAATTTGTAATGATTCGGGCGATGTCGCTTCCGCAGGATGTACAAACACCTCTACACGTGTTTATATTAAAAAATCATCCTCCGGTACTGCTTCTGATGAAGAATCTTCTTATAGTGCATATGATTCTTCTTACGCAATTACAGATGAAAAGCTTTCCAGACTTTGCAGCCTGCACAACGGCTCCAATGCTTCCGCTGTAAAACCCGGAAGCCAGACAACCGAAGCTTCACAGGCGGTAACCACTCCATCTAACACTGTAGGAACAACCGCCGCAAATAACAACGGAACAAACGGAAATACTTCCAACACAGCCGGCACAAGCGCCGCACACAACAACAACCAAAGCAGCTCCGCTGCCCAGAATCCAACTACTGCCAGCCAGAATTGGAACACCGCGGAATAACAAATTAAAATAATGCAGGATATCTGCAAACTAAAGAAAAAGACTTCTGATAAACACCGTTTAACCCGGTACTGTCAGAAGCCTTTTTCTTTTTATTTCATGCGAAGTTAAGCGCCAGCGTTGAGCCGTAATCATACGCTCACATCTCCGTAACTTTCCGTCCTCCATCACTCCAAGCATGGAATATGATTGCAGCGAAGTTAAGTGATAACGTTGAGTCGCAATCATACGTTCATATCTCCGTAACTTTCCGTCCACCATCACTCTAAGCATGAAATATGATTGCAGCGAAGTTAAGTGATAACGTTGAGTCGCAATCATATTTCATGCGTCACTTCTTCTTCATCTTCGGTTCAAACAGCACGGATGCCAGATATCCGAAGATGAGCGCGGCGGATACGCCGACGGCACAGGCTTTAAAACCGCCCTGGAACAACCCTAAAAAACCATTGGCATCGACTGCTTCTCTGACGCCTTTCCACAATACATTTCCAAAACCTAACAGCGGCACAGTCGCACCTGCACCAGCGAATTCCGCAAACGGCTCATATAAACCGACTGCCCCCAGAAACGTTCCCAGCGTTACGAGCAGTACCATAATCCTTCCGGGCATCAGCCTGGTTTTTTCCATTAATATCTGTGTCAGAGCGCAAATCATTCCGCCGATTACAAATGCTTTTATAAATACCATCATTTTCTGTTCCCCTTTCTTTCCAGAATTACTGCATGTGCAATACCGGGAACACTTTTTCCTTCATTGTAGCTGACTGTGGATAAAAGCGCTCCCGTCGGTACAAACAGCACCCTGTTCCAGCTGTGATTTTTCATTTTTTTCATAATATATGAACACATTGTAACTGCAGAACAGCCGCAGCCGCTTCCACCCGCTTTCGTATCCTGGCTTTCCGCATCAAAGATTTCCAGTCCGCAGTCAGTATATCTGCCCGTCAGGTCATATCCCTTTTCCTTTAACAAATCCATAAGAATAGTTTTACCGACTGCCCCCAGATCTCCCGTAATAATGCAGTCATAATACGTAACATCCTTTTGCATGTCTTCTAAATTGGCTGCAATGACATCTGCTGCTGCAGGCGCCATACACGCACCCATATTCATTGAATCTTTTACACCAAAATCAATCACTTTTCCGGTCGTAATGCCGCGGATACAGACCTCGCCTTTTTCCGTACCAATAACGGCTGCCCCGCAGCCTGTAACTGTCCATGTCGAAGCCGGTGGCCGCTGGTTGCCGTATTCCAGCGGATAACGGAACTGTTTTTCGGCACTTGCAAAATGACTGGAAGCCAGTGCAATGACATGACCGGCGTAACCTGCATGAACCGTCATTGCCGCAAGCGACAGCGCTTCACCAAAAGTAGAACAGGCCCCGTATAATCCGAACATTGGAATTTCATACTGCATCAGCCCGAATGATGTGGCTATCAACTGCCCCAGCAGATCTCCTGCAAAAATATAACGCAAATCTTCTTTTTTGCCATCCCATTTTTCAAGCAGTTTATCCACAGCCAGCTGCTGTAAGGTACTTTCTGCTTCTTCCCAGTTTTCCATGCCCGCCATCGCATCTTCCACAACCACATCAAAAAGTTTTCCAAGCGGTCCTTCCGATTCCTTCTGTCCTGCAACGCATGCCGTTTCTTCTATATATACATTTTCTTCAAATAAAATACTTTGTTTTCCCACAATCATTGCATCAACTTCTCCCTTCATTTTTACACGGTTACACAGCACGCAGGCTGACAACAATCAGGTAAATCACGCCCAGTATCCAAGAACTTAAAATGCCGTACAAAATCACAGGGCCACTGATAGTAAAAATTTTGCAGCCGATACCGAATACCTGTCCTTCTTTTTTATATTCAATCGCAGGCGCTACCACGCTGTTTGCAAAGCCGGTAATCGGCACTAAGCTTCCCGCACCGCCCCATGTCGTAATCAGCGGATATATATTTAATCCCGTCAGCACAACGCTGGCAAAAACAAGACTGATTGTCGTATACGCAGCAGCTTCGTCCTTTCCCATGCCGCTGTTTAAAAACAGCACCGTCAGAATCTGTCCAACTGTACAGATACAACCGCCTGTGATAAATGCTTTGACACAGTTTAACAGGCAGTTTGCCTTTGGCGTCACCTGCTCTACATACTGGTTATACTGCTCATTTCGCTGTTGTTCCCTGCTTTCTTCTCTTTTAACCGGACCGCCGCCCGTTCCCGGCTCTGCACCCGCACTTACAATCTCAATTTTATTTTTATCGCCTTTTTCTTTTCCCATTACACTGCCTCCTTATACATCTGCGCTGCATGCCCTGATATACTTATGATGCCCGCTGCATTTTCTTTCATTTTGTATTCTGTATACTGTATTATGGATATAATTTCAGATAATACAATAGATGTCCTGCTGCTTTTCCCAGACCGATTGCAAGCACGACAAAGCCAAGTCCTGCACCAATCCGCACACGCCTTACAAAGATTGGCAGTGCCTTAATATTTTCTGCCAGACTGACGGCAAACAATCCGATAAACATCCCGGAAAGCAGACCGTATAAAACAGCACCCGGCATACCGGCCGGCAGCGGTAGGTCAAAGATGAACCATACATTTCCAAGGGATGCGCCCCAGATGATGACTTCTTCAAAATACGGAATGTACGCTTTGGTATTGGTGACATCGACAATGCGGTTTATCATGCCGACACTGGTAATTACCGCAAAATATCCCGCCGCCGTAAAACCGCCTGCTGCCAGTCCGATGGCAATCTGTACTGCCAGCTTTAAAAGTTCCATCCCATCCATTATTTTTCCTTTCCTTCCGTGCTGCTGCGGTCAATCATACAGTTGTCAATATCCGTTTCATATTTGTCCATTTCCACCTGAATCGGTGTCGGATCGCCCGTAAAATGTTTTCCCGCAAAATGATTGTAGAAAACGACAATGCCCAGCAGCAGACCCACCGCGTAAGCAATTTCGATGACCTTATATTCCTGAAAATTACCCGTTCCCATCATCTCGTATACCTTTTCAAAGATTTCATTGGTACTGACATCATTGTTGTATGCCATGATGGCATAGGAACTTCCGACAAACGTAAAAACGGAAACAAATGCTACCATCAGCCCCTGCCATACCCGGCTTTTCTTTTTCTGACGGATATAATCCACAATAAAGTCGCTTTCCCCAATGCTTACAAGCTGTAAATCCGGGTAAACCTTTTCGATTTTTTCCATTACGGTTATTACAGAAAAAGAAACTCTCCTTTTCGGAACATCCGGCAGCGTAATCAGCTTTATCGTTTTTACACGTGCTGTTATGCCGGCGTTCTTACAAAGGAGAGCTGCCACATCGCCGATAGTGATTTCCCGTTTATCGACCTGAATATTTCTGTTAATCTGGATATATAATGTTTCACTCATCGCTTTCCTGTCCCTTTCTGCTGTTTACAAGGGAAGTATCTGCAATGACCTCTGTTTTTATGCGCTTTTACGCAAGTTTTTTCTTCATGGATGCTAAAATTTTCTTTTCCATTCTGGAAACCTGTACCTGTGAGATTCCAAGCTTTGCCGCTATATCGGTCTGCGTGCGTTCTTCAAAATAGCGCATCCGAATCAGTGTACGCTCTTTTTCAGGCAGTTCTTCCATAATCTGTGCAATCACCATGCGGTTGACACTTTCTTCATTATAATTGCGTTTTTCTTCGATTTTATCAATCAGGCAGACTTCGCTTCCATCCCCCTGATAGACTGTCCTGTAAATGGATTCCACATCTGCCGCCGCTTCAAAAGACATGACAACTTCTTCCGGGGGAATTCCCGTCTGCTGTGCAATCTGTTCCACGGTTGGCTCGCACAGGTGTTCTTTTCTGTATTCCTCAATCATTCTCGCCATTTTCACTGAATTTTCCTTCAGTGTCCGGCTGACCTTTATCATGCCGTCGTCCCGCAGAAACCGTTTAATTTCCCCGGTAATCATCGGTACGGCGTAGGTTGAAAATTTAACGTCAAATGCTGTATCAAACTTATCCACAGCTTTAATCAGCCCGATACTCCCAATCTGGAACAAATCTTCCTGCTCATACCCCCTTCCGGCAAAACGCCGCACGATGCTTCCAATCAGTCCCATATTTTCCAATACGAGTGTTTCCCTTGCTTTCTCATCTCCTCTGTGCGCTCTTTCAATCAGTTCCTTAGTATGATTCATATAATCACACCCTATCTGCTAATTTTCTACACCTATTCTTTTTTTCATAATCACCGTTGTTCCGCTGTTTTTACCGGAATACACTTTTAACTCATCCATAAAAGCTTCCATAAAGGAAAATCCCATGCCGGAACGTTCCTGCTCCGGTTTGGTTGTATAAAGCGGCTCCATTGCCTGCTCTACATTTTCAATGCCGATTCCGTCGTCGTGGACTTCAATCCGTACTTCCTGTCCTACTAGGCTTACCTTTAACGTGATTTTTCCTTCTATACCCTCATATCCGTGTACGATACTGTTTGTAACAGCCTCTGAAACCGCTGTTTTAATATCCGCAATTTCCTCCACCGTCGGGTCTAGGCGTGTGCAAAATGCCGCTGCTGTTACTCTTGCAAAACTCTCATTTTCAGATTTTGCATCAAATATCACTTCCATCGCATTATCTGCTTTCATTTCCATGTCCTCTCCTATTTTTCTATATTTTTTGCCGCCTGCGAAACGTCCTTACAGGTATGTACCAGCTTATGCAGTCCGGATATTAAAATAATCCGCTGGATACTGTCATTTGCCCCCGCAATGCTGATACTGCCGTTTTCCTGCAGTTTCTTATACCGCCCCATAATCAGCCCGATTCCTGAACTGTCCATAAAACTGATTTTTGAAAAATCAAAAATGAGATGGCGCACCCCACGTTCCTCAATAATCGTATCTATCACATCCCGCATTTCATCTGCCAGATGATGGTCAAGTTCCGCATTCATACTGATTACCAGCCTGTCCCCTGTAACCATATAAATGTAATCCGTATGCTTATTTTCCTGCATTTCTTCATTTGCCGCACTTTTTGCTGCTTCCATGCCAATCCTCCCTTTCTTTTTGCAACACTTTCCGCTTTTTGTGCCTGTCCGGCTGTTCCTGCCTGAAATGTCGTCTGCCGTCACATTTTTTCCTACTGTGGCTTTTCATTTTAGACAGCTTTCATTTCAGACAGCAAAAAACCTGCCAGCGGTTTTTACCGTCTGACAGGTTTATCTTTTTTACGTATCTTTATGAATGCGATGTTACATATGCATTGGCTTCTGAGTAGTACGAGCTTGAGCGGAATCCATCCACAATGTACTGATAGTACTTCTTGGCATCTTCCGTCTGGTTTAATGCCACATAACTCTTTGCCGCATAATAAGCTGCTTCTGCCTTCGTGCTGTCACACTTATACGCATTTACAAATGCAGTGGCGGCTGTTGTGTAATCCGCTTTATTGTAAGCTGTTGTACCCTGTGTATAAAATTCATTTGCCGCAGGCTTCATCGCCGCTTCTGCAATGGTATTATACAGTTTCTTGGCATCATCTGTCGGCAGTGAGCTGACATCAATATCCATGAGTTCCTTGGCTGCGGTTGCAGTATCATTTGCAATATATGAATTAGCTGCACTTATAACGGCAGTTAACAGCTTATTGCTTCCGCCTTCTCCGCTTAATCCCGAAAGCTGTTCTTCGAGTGCCTCTTTTTCCGACTTTATATCCTCTAACTGCTTCGTGAGGGAATTGATTTCCACATTGCCGGATGAGAGCTGTTCGCTGTAATCCTGAAGGCTCTTATTATAATCCTCCGTAATGCCCTTGTAACGGGACGGCATTACTAAAAACCAGATGAGTGCAGCACCGATTACAACACCGACAAGGATATTCACAATCGTAATAGCACCGTTGCCCGGCTCTTTATACGATGACCGCGGCAGAATCACATCATTTCCACTGAGCGGCTGGCTTTCTATCACCTTTGTTTCACGCTTTTCACGCTTCTGCGGTAAAAATTCATTGGAACGCGCACCCTGCTTTTTCTTTAACTGCTGTGCTTCTTCGATTTCCTTTAAATACAGCTGCGCAAGCGTGTTGTTGCGGTCAATTTTTAAAACAGACATCAGCAGCTTTCTGGCTCTTGCATATTCGCCGTCTTTGATATAAATCAGCGCTAAAAGCTGGTGTGCCTTTATCAGATGCGGATTCTGGCCAACAATTTTTTTAAGCTGTATGGTTGCCATGTCCAGATTGCCTTCTTTGGCATAGTTTAATGCCTGGTTATATTTCTTTATCGTTGTTGTTACCGCATCAAACCTGCCCTGATTCGACTGAATCTGTGCAATATAAGACCCTGCCGGATTGTTGTCCGGCTGTAAATTCTTACTGATAACCCACTGGCTGAGTGCCTCAACCACTTCACCCATTTCACAGTAAACAAGTCCTAACAGGTTCCTTGCCTCTATGTTGTTTTTGTGAATCATCACACTTGTTTTTAAGCTTTCTGCCGCACCTGTCAAATCCCTGACCTTTGCCTTTGCAAGACCAAGATTATAATAGGCGTTGGAAGCTTTTGCCGCTCTTTTATAGACTGAAACGTCCGCCTTGCACTGCGGACATCTGTCAGATGCCGTCAGTGTGGCACCGCATTTATAACATCTCATCTTTTCCTCCAAATCCAGTACGTCTTACTTTGAAATATCTTCCATAATCTTTGCAATCAGGTCTGTGATGTCCGGCACATCATTATTATAAATCGCTTCTTCCGCATCATCAACTTCCAGACTCGGCTGAAACTTCTTAATTTCTTCATCAAAATCTATCATAATCTTATACCAAACCTTTCCTTTTTCCTTATCTGCCATTTTGCAGCTTCTGTTTAATTTCACCTGCCAGATATAAAGACCCTGTACAAAATAATACGCTGTCAGGAATCTCCTCTTGCAGTTTCTTCCCATATAAATATCCGTCAAAGGATTCGTCAAACTCTGTCAGGGGGGCTGATGTATACTTTGCAAACAGTTCTTCGATACTCTCACCTGCAAGATGCCTTTTTGTCTGCATCTGTACAATAATATAATGGGTAAATACCCCGGATTCCGCAAGCATCCCAATCATCTGCTCAAAATTCTTATCTTTTACAACTGAAAATAAAAGAACTGCCGGTCTTTTCCCGCAAATAGAACGCGCCGACCGGATAAATGCTTCAATGCCTTCCGGATTGTGTGCACCGTCAATATAAATATCCGGCTCAATTTCTTCCATTCTGCCTTCCCAGCAGGTTTCAAAAACGGCCTGCCTTACTTTCCCCTCATCAAGCTGTAAAATGCCTGCCTTCTGCAAAAGTGCCGCACCGGTTAAAGCGAGGCTGCAATTTTCCGCCTGATAAACAGCTCCTGTTGCCAGAGAAAAACAATCATTCTTATAATAACCATTATGCAGTGAAAAATCAATACACTTTCCTGTGTTTTTCGTAATTTGATAGTCTGCCGGTGTTACACCTTCCAATACCGGAACACCTGCATTTTCTGCGGTCTGCTCCATCACGTGAATGACTTCCGCTTCTTTTGCCGAATAAACTGCAGAAACACCTTGCTTTAAAATGCCCGCCTTTTCTTTTGCTATCTGTGAAAGGGTATCCCCAAGCACCGCAGTATGCTCTAAACTGATGGTTGTAATCACGGACAGCACCGGATTTTGTACTGCATTGGTGGCATCGAGCCGCCCGCCAAGTCCGGTTTCCAGAATGACAAAATCGGCCTGTTTCTGCACAAATAACAGCAGTGCCATGCCAAACAGCCAGTCAAAATATGCCAGCGTGATATTTTTCTTCTGCAGACGTTTTTCTGCACTGTGTACCCTGTCAAATGCCTGTACAAAATCACTTTTGGAAACCATTTCATTATCAATGCGGATACGCTCCCTGACATCAACTAAATGCGGGGATGTAAACAGTCCTGTCCTAAAGCCGTGCTGTATCAGAATCCTGTTTAAATAGGCACACACTGAACCTTTTCCGTTGCTGCCTGCAACATGAATGATTTTTAATGTTTTTTCCGGATGTCCCAATTCTTCAAGCAGTGCGCCTGCCCGCACAACACCGCTTTCTCCTGCATATTGTGGAATCGTATCCAGAAACGCTTCTATGTCACAATATCTGTTTTCCGCCATTTTTCACTGTCCTCTTTATCCTATCTGCATAATGTGTGTTTTCTCATAAACGATACGGATAACCTTTTCGCCCGGCGTCACCGTATAGGTCACGCTTTCCGTATGGTCTTCTTCCTGTTTTGTTTCATAGGCAAAACTTCCCGTATTCCGGCTTTCATGCAGTTCTTTTAACATTTCTTCTATAATTAAAACCTCATCCCTTGTGAAATGAATCACAACCGACTCAAACAAATCCTCCTCAAATGAAAACCGGAAGAAAAAAGCTTTCCACACTTTTTCAATTTCCCGCGCCCGTTCACGGACTTCTTCTTCCGTTTTGCGCTTTACCACTTCCAGGTTAAGCATCGCCGTATTCTTTTCGGATTCTGCCCTGCCGCGCTTTTCTTCCTCTTCGCGGTATTTTGCTCCGGCCTTTGACAGCTGTGCCTGTGCCCGGTCTAACCGGCGTTTCGTTTCATTGACTTCGCTGTAATAGTCTTTTGTTTCATTTTCCGGTCTTGTCCTGTTCATATATTCATCTTTACGGCTTTCAAGCCCCATAAATTTCATCTGTAATTCATCATAATCCCGCTGCATCAGTTCCAGCCGCTGTTTTGCATCGGCTGCTTTTTCTTCCTGTTTTGTGACTGCCTGTTCACACTCTGCATACTGCTGCTCCGATTCAATTCTTCCTGCCAGCGCCGCACGGAATTCCTGTTCCTGTATCATAAATTCCTGACGTCTGACCGGGTCCAGATATGCCGGAAGGACATTTTCTGCTATGGTAAATGTCAAATGACTTGTATTTTTTATTTTCCATATCATCTGTGCAAACAGTACACGTGAAATCCGTTTGAACGCCCGCATCGCCGAAAAGACGGCAGATACGTTGGATAATACCTCATCAAAACAGCCGTAGCCTAAAAATGTCACCGTATACGAAAGGTACTTTGTGGAACGTTCCAGTCTTAAAATACGTCCGATGCACCGTCCGCTGAATTCCTTTGGCATAAGCGCAGACTGCAGCTGGCGCTTGGTATCCAATGATACGGCATTCATGGCATCCTGAATTTTCTGGTCGGTATGGATTACTTCTTCTTTGCCCTGCTTTTGCAGTCTTGTATGTATCACGGACAGCAGTGCATTATTATAAGCTGTACTGACAGCTTCGATTTTACCCGACGGTGTCTTATATTTATGGATTCCGTAGACTTTCGCTGCTTCATTGATGATTAAAAAGGAGAGCCGTTCTTCATCCGGCTCTTCGGATTCTTCCGGCACCAGCTCCCTGCATTTTTCGGTCAGAATTTTTTTGAGTTCGTATTCTAACTGCACCCGGTCATTTGCCTTTAAACGGTCATATTCTTTTCGTACCATGTCACACACGCGCGTTACCTGAAAATCAAACGGCGTTCTTTTGCTGAAGCTTTCCGCAAATGCGTTGGCAATGTCTGCCAGCCCGCCAAGCACCTTACCCGACGTTTCTTTCGCGGCATTCAGCAGGGTGACATTGCGAAACAGTGCGATCTGCATACGGATTTCGTCATCCGTCATCTTTCTGACACCTTCAAATAAGTTCATCATCTGCAACAGCCTCCTCTTCTTTTATTTTAGGTATTATACCACGGATTCATTACCCCTGCCATAGCCATAGCTCATGGAATTATAAAAAGACACATTCTTACAACCGCTATCATACCGAATCCGGAGTGTAAAAATGTGTCTTTTTTTGTCTGTGTGATGAAATTTATTTTAAATTAGCAAACACCCTGAGCGAGCATAGCGTTTACAACCTTTTCAAAACCTGCAATATTTGCACCGGCTACATAGTTGCCTTCCATGCCGTATCTCTTAGCAGCATCATCAATATTGTGATAGATATTAACCATGATGTTCTTGAGCTTAGCGTCAACTTCTTCAAATGTCCAGCTGAGTCTTTCGCTGTTCTGGCTCATTTCAAGAGCAGATGTTGCAACACCACCGGCATTAGAAGCCTTACCACAGATAAACCATACACCGTTGTTCTGGAAATACTGTGTAGCTTCAAGAGTTGTAGGCATGTTAGCACCTTCACAAACAGCCTTTACACCGTTTGCAACTAACTGCTTAGCGTCATCAAGGTCAAGTTCGTTCTGTGTAGCACATGGAAGCGCAATGTCACACTTCACTGACCATACGCCGTGTTCGCCGTTCTTCTTTTCATGGTATTCAGCAGACTTTCTTGCAGCTGCATACTCTGTTAATCTTGCTCTCTTAACTTCCTTAACTTCCTTGAGAAGTTCTACATCGATTCCTTCCGGATCATAAATCCAGCCTGTTGAATCTGAGCATGTAACAACCTTAGCACCGAGCTGCTGTGCTTTCTGGATTGCGTAGATTGCAACGTTACCGGCACCTGAAACAGCAACTGTCTTGCCTTCTAATGAATCGCCATGGCACTTCATTAATTCTTCTGTGATGTATAATAAACCATAACCTGTAGCTTCTGTTCTTGCTAAAGAACCACCGTATGTAAGGCCCTTACCTGTAAGAACGCCTTCAAACATCCCTCTGATTCTCTTGTACTGTCCGAACATATAACCGATTTCTCTTGCGCCTGTACCGATATCACCGGCAGGAACATCGACATCAGCACCGATGTACTTGCAGAGTTCTGTCATAAAGCTCTGGCAGAATGCCATAATTTCTCTGTCTGACTTACCCTTTGGATCGAAGTCAGAACCACCTTTACCACCGCCGATAGGAAGGCTTGTGAGTGAGTTCTTGAAAATCTGTTCAAAACCTAAGAACTTGATAATACCTAAGTTTACAGATGGGTGTAAACGAAGACCACCCTTGTAAGGTCCGATTGCATTGTTAAACTGTACACGGAAACCTCTGTTTACCTGTACCTGTCCGTTATCATCTACCCATGGTACACGGAACATTAACACTCTGTCTGGCTCTGTAATTCTCTCTAAGATTGCGTTCTTTCTGTAAAGGTCTTCATTTGCCTCTACTACCGGTCTTAAAGATTCCATAACTTCTGTTACTGCCTGTAAGAACTCAGGCTGATCTGCGTTTTTCTTAGAAACTAATTCTAAGACTTCATCAACATATCCCATAACCTTAAAAACTCCTTTTCTTTTACGCCTTTGGCGGAATCTATGCTTATTATATAAAAACAGTTTTCCCATTGCAAGTTTTTTAGCTATTTTTGCTAATAAAACAATGCTATTTTGAATAATGTAAATCCAGTTGTCCGCTCTGCTGCTTTAGCGTAGTAACAAAACTTAATTTTTTTAAGTGCTTTTGCATTAATTGTCTTTTAATTAACCATTTTCACACTTTTTCTGTTATTAAATAAGTTTCAATCCTGTTTTTATTAATTTAATAAATCGTTTTTTCATTTTTTCTTATGCTTTCTTTCATATAAAGTAGCTCTTGTTATTTTCCCAGGAAATATGTATAATGAAGTTTATGTACTTTTTGTACATTGTATAAGGAAATCGTGCAAACAATAATGCCCGTGCAATTATTGTCCGCTCAGGAATGGAGATTATTGTGAAAAAATATGCTTGATAGCATATTTTTCACACAGCACTTTGTGCCGCAGGCGCCACAAAGTCGCTTTTTATCGCAGAGCCAAATAAGATTTGGCTCGCGATTCCTCCGGCATTAAATTGCCTGCGGAATGGAGATTATTATGTCAAATATTATTAAACGTACAAAGGGCGATTTGAAGTATCTTTTCAAAGACAGCGACAAGCTCTCGCCCAAAGCACTCAAGCGCAAACAGCGCGGCAAACGTGTTGCGGCAGGACTGGTTCTTGTACTGATCCAGCTGATTCTTACGATTCTTTTTTTATTCAGAATCATTACATTTTCAATCCTTCCGGTTCAGTATCTGCTGATTGTCAATGCAATCCTGATTCTTTTGCTGCTGTATGATTTTTGCTCACAGTTTACAAAGGCACATATTCTCGGTAAAATTTTAGCCGTGATTATGTCGTGTGTCATGCTGTTTGGATTTATCTTTATGACACAGCTTGCACAGACCTTTAATCTGATGTCCGGTTCAACAAAGACCGACATTGTGGATATTATCGTACTGGCAGATGACAAGGCCGACTCCGTGCAGGATGCCCTGTCTTATTCTTTCGGATATAACAGCGGCATTAACAGTGAGGCTGCCACAAAAGCCATTTCAGAAATTGAATCTAAAAATAATACGACATTAAATACGAAAGATTACACCGACTGGTCAGAAATGGTCAATGCCTTATATGCCAATAAGAATATTCAGGCTGTTGTCATGAGTGATTCACTCCGTTCAACTTTAACGGAGGAATTTGAAACATTTGAAGATAAAACAAAGGTTATCGGAACGATTACGATTACTACCCAGGTCAAGCTTTCCGCTTCCGATAAAAAGGTCAATGAAGAACCGTTTGTCATTTATCTGTCCGGAAATGACGGATACGGTCCGGTTTCTTCCAACGGCAGAAGTGATGTCAACATTCTTGCCTGCATCAATCCTAAGACCCGCCAGGTACTGCTTGTTTCGACACCGCGTGATTACTATATTACGATTGAAAATGCTTCCGGAAAGTCCGGTCTTGATAAACTGACACACGCAGGAAATGCCGGTGTCGATTACTCTATTAAGGCATTGGAAAATCTCTACGGTGTTACCGTGGATTACTATGTAAAGATTAACTTTACCGGTTGTGTAAAGGTGGTTGATGCACTTGGCGGCATTACCATCAATTCAAGCGTGGACTTTACAAACGGTCAGGATGCAGCTCCTGAAAGCTATCATTTTACAGTCGGCGAAAACCAGTGTGACGGTGAAAAAACTCTTGCTTTCGTAAGAGAAAGACACGTTTTCGGCGATGGCGATTTCCAGCGTGGACGAAACCAGGCTGCTGCCATCACAGCAATTATCGACAAGGCGACTTCACCTTCGATTCTTGCCAATTACAGTGCAGTGTTAAGTTCTGTTTCTAATATGATTTTAACAAATATGCCGCCTGCAACGATGACGTCATTAATTAAAGGACAGATTGCCAACACAACTTCATGGAATGTCCAGTCTTACAGCGTAGAGGGAACGCCGGCATCCCGCGATTGTACCGTATATAACCTTTCAAAGAAGTCTGTTGACCTGCCGGATTACGATACCGTAAATACAGCAGTCGAACTGATTCAGAAAATCAACAACGGCGAAGTATTCGATGTTTCCGAATACGTTTCTTCTAATTAATCAGATCTCTGTAAAAAAACTGCCGGTGCAGGATATGTATATAAAATACATTGCCTGCCCGGCAGTTTTTTTGTCTGACCAGCTACCTCCGTGTGCTGTTCAGCCTTTCAGATCCATTGTCGGAAATACCATTGAAAAGTACGCTTCTCTTGCTTTGTTGTTGTAGCCGTTCATTCTGCCGTTTAACACGTCAGGATTCACATTGACAGGTCTCTCATCGGCGCATCTTACGCGTGCTTTCTGTCTGCTCTGTTCTAATGCAAGCATCTGTTCAAAACTTTCGCTGCTGCTGTTTTTCTGTTCAGCGGCAACTCTGGCTGTATTTCCAACTTTTGAAACACTTTCGACTTTGTTAATGAGTTCCACCCTGTTTACGATAAATGTTTCTGCTGTAATCTCCTCCTTGAAATTATGCTGTACTTTCTTTTGTTTTATAGTTCTTTCATACTATATCGGCACATCTTGTGTCCTATTTATAGTATCGGCACATTTTCTAAAAATACTTAGCAATAATTTCGGCAACACCGTCTTCATCATTAGACGGTGCTATGATATCCGCTTTTTCTTTTACCGGCGGATACGCATTTTCCATGGCAGCGCCAAGACCGGCATATTCAATCATGGAAATGTCGTTCATGCCGTCACCGCAGGCAATCAGTTCTTCCCTTTGCAGTCCCAGCTTTTCAAGCAGCGCTGCAAGGGAACGGTCTTTTGCCACATTTTTCGGTACAATCTCTAAAAAATAATCGGCAGAACAGAATGCATCAATGACATCTCCGTGCCGCTTCTGCAGTTCCTGCTGAATCGGTATCAGCTTTTCATGCTCCCCTGCAATTAAAAATTTGGCAACCGGATAATTTACATACTGTTCCAGATTTTCCACACGGCGGACGGACGCATCATTACATTTTGCCTCCCGCAGCACATATTCATCTGTATCACTTTCCGAAATTACCTCATCCTTGTCATATGAAAGAGCATACACACCGTGTTCTTTTGCCAGTGTACAGACATCGTGTATACATTCCGGCGGGAAATTCCGGCTGTAAATGACTTCTTTGGTCTTACAGTTGATAATATTGCCGCCATTGTATGCCAGAATATAACCGCCGACACGGGAAAGTTCCAGCGCTTCTGCCACCGGCTCTATGCCAAACAGTGGTCTTCCAGATGCCAGAATAATATGCACGCCGCGCTCCGCCGCCTCCATAACCGCTTTTTTATTTTTGGTTGAAAGTTTTTTCTCACTATTAATTAATGTACCGTCCAAATCAAGGGCAAGTGCTTTATATTTCATTTTCTCTCCGTTCCATAAACTGCTTATTTCCTGCAGTTGCATTATCCTTTCTATATTTTCATTGCAATAATTCCAATTTTTAGTGTCACTATGCATTTATTTACTTTATCATTCCCTGCTTCTTTTTTCAATCGGAAGTTCGTGTTTTAACCGGTCCGCAGTTTATAAAATGCTTCAATGACATCCATTTTCCCATACCCGTAAATATTGTTCGGATACACCGTATTGTTTTCGCGCTTTGCCCCCCGGATTAACACCGATTTAACCTCGTTTGTTCCCATATAGGGCAGATTGCCGTCCGTAACACCCCATGTCAGAAGAAGGGCAGCAGCACCTGCCGCGTGGGCTGCTGCAACGCTTGTTCCTGTCCGTGTCGTATATCCCCCGCCTGCCCGGACACCATAGACGTCTACTCCAGGCGCGACAAAGTCCGGTTTTACCAGACCTGTCGCTGTATAACCGCGTCCGGATGCTACATAAGATGCATCCGTAATATGATTATATGCCCCGACACTGATTACGCGCTCTGCCGCACCGGGTTCTGTAAGTGTTGTGGAAGGATTGGAATTCAAAAAATACGTATCCCCTGATAAAAACTGCTTTAATGGCAGCCATGCATTATACCGTCCCACAATATTAGTCAGGCTGTATACATGAATTTTCCAGATTCCCTGTGCCGGATTTATAAAACGCATAAAAATAACTTCATAACCTGATGCAGATTCCACTACTCTGTAATTCACTGCAACCTGTGAACGTTCCAGTAAAAAATTGTAGACCCCTCCTGTATCAATTCTTGCCGGAATCCGTGAAATCCGCTCGCCAGAAGGAGAGGTAATTGCCACCGATAAGATATCAAGACTTTCTGCCCATATTTCCATCACAAATCCGCGTTCATCTGCACCGACGGTAATTTCTATTTCGGAGGGTTCTGTATCTGATACCGCCAGACCGGATGTGTGTGTTCTGTTATTAGCTTCATTTCCTGTACAGGTTACAACTACTGTATTGACCTGCCTTGCCAATGTATTTAATAAATCTGCAAACGGCAGCGCACCGGTTCTTGAACCGGAAGCCGTTCCCAGTCCGACGCAGATAACCAGCGGTTTTTTTTCTCTGATAGCATACTGCTGTAAAAAGCGCACCCCCATCATCATATCCGTTTCCGAATAGGCTTCTACCCGCTCCGGCAGCAGATAAAAGTCCCGCAGATATTTTTTGGCAGGTTTTAGCTTTACCATCAGAATCTCCGCCTCCGGCGCTGCTCCTATGTAATCTGCGGTTTCCGATGCGGCTGCAACCCCTGCAAGAAATGTTCCATGTCCGTTTTCATCTCTTGACGGCACAATATCATAGGGATTTTGTCCTTCACGCTCTGCCGCGAGTGCCGCATTAATGTCCTCCCGTGTATACACCGTGCCGTACTGTACCATGCCTTGTACCTGTTCTCTGTCATACTGCTCTGTCCCTGCTGCTTCTCCTGTATCTTCTTCATAATTTACAGATTGTATCGTCTGGTCCCAGACTGCCGCAATCCTGGTTCTGCCGCCTGACGCTTTAAAATCTTCTCTTAAATAGTCGATTCCGGTATCTAAAAAGCCAATCAGCACACCCTGCCCACGCACATTTAACAGGGGCTGATTCAGTGTTGCCGTAATTCCCGATGCATCAAAGCTGGTCGTGTCCATCAGTCCGTACAGTTTCGGCACGCTATAATATCCCTGTTGTATATTAATATTCCGGCTGCCCGGATAATTTGTATACAAAATACACCACGTATCATTAATACAAGAAATACAGACACCGTCCTGTCTTTGGATTTGTTCAAAATAAAGGGAATTATATTCAATAATATAATCCCCCGTTTCTTCCGATACAATGAGCGAACTGCAATCCGGCACTTTTTTTGCTCCCGCTTTTTTGTATAGTATATTCAGTTGTGCCTTTCCTTATGTATCCGTTTTATATCTGCTTTATCCTATGGATTTACTTTATCAGCCTGCTTTATCCGTTCTGCTGTGTCAGTGCCGGTATTTCCATGCCGCGCATCTGAATTACCGGCGCACCCGTCTTTTTAATGTAATCGCCTGTGATAACGACTGTTCCGATATTGTTGTCCTTTGGAATTTCATACATAATATCCAGCATATAATCTTCCAGAATGGACCGCAATGCACGCGCTCCGGTCTTTTTCTCCATTGCTTTTTGGGCAATTGCTTCCAGTGCATCATCCGTAAATTCAAGCTTTACTTCATCAAGTTCCAGCAGCTTTTCATACTGCTTTAAAATCGCATTGCGTGGTTCTTTCATAATCTTAACCAGCATATCTTTTGTCAGGTTTTCCAGTGAAAAGATAATGGGCAGTCTGCCTAAAAATTCCGGTATCATACCAAAATTGCGCAGGTCTTCTAAAGTTACCTGTTGCAGCAGGTTCGGGTCTTCATCATATTTATCCTTTAAATCTGCTGCAAATCCGATAGACGACTGCTGGTTTAAACGCTCTTTGATAATCTCATCCAGCTCCGGAAACGCGCCGCCACAGATAAATAAAATATTTTTCGTGCTGACTGTGACCTGCGGTACCATCGCATTTTTACTGGTTGCACCGACCGGCACCTCCACATCGCTTCCTTCTAACAGCTTTAACATGCCCTGCTGTACGGATTCTCCGCTGACATCACGGCTTCGAGTTTCCTTCTTTTTAGCAATCTTATCAATTTCATCAATAAAGATAATGCCGTGTTCTGCACGTTCTACATCATTATCCGCCGCCGCTAAAAGCTTGGATACCACACTTTCAATGTCATCACCGATATAGCCCGCTTCCGTAAGGGACGTTGCATCTGCAATTGCAAGCGGCACCTGCAGCAGGCGTGCCAGGGTCTTTACAAGATAGGTCTTTCCGCTTCCGGTCGGTCCGATCATTAACATATTGGACTTTTCAATCTCTACATCTGCCTGATCTCCTGCAGCTACCCTTTTATAGTGATTGTAAACAGCAACCGACATGACTTTCTTTGCATAGTCCTGTCCGACCACATATTCATCGAGCATATGCTTAATTTCGTGCGGCGCGGGAATGTTGCGTAAATCCAGTTTTTCTTCCGGTTTCTTTACCTTTTTCTTTTTCTTTATTTTCTGATTTTCCGGTATATCCATATCCTGATAGTTCATATTGCCAAACATTCCCATATTCGGCATCCCGCTCATTTTCATCATATCATCATAATTCATACCACTGTTATTGATAGTATCAAATGTCTTTTGCAGGCAGTCCTGGCACACATAGACATTTCCCGGCATTGCAATCATTTTACCCGCCTTGCTTTCCGGTCTTCTGCATATATAACAAATCTTTTCGTATTCCTCTTCCTGATTGTTGATTGTATCGTTATTTTCACTCATTTTTTCACCATTCTGCCGCAAAATACGGCACCTTCTTTTACTGTAATTTTGTATACACGTTTAGTATACAGATTTGTCTTTGTTTTTACAATAAAATCTCTATAAAAAAATACCCGGTATGATGCAGATGGACAACATCTGTCCCTGCATTTTACCGGATATTTTACTTTATTGATTTACAAATTTATGTTTGTGCTTTATGTGCTTTGCCGGTTCCTTTTAAAGAATTATGCCGGAATGCTTATCAGCTCTTTTTGCCGAGAGTTACTTCAACACTCTTTAATACATACTCACTGCCTTCCTGATGATAGTACTGAACCGTTACCTTTTCACCGGCTGCGTAGTATTCCATAATAGACTTGAGGCTGGACATAGAGTTTACGGACTGGTCGTCAAAGCTTACAATAATATCATAAGCGCCCAGACCTGCCTGTGCAGCTGCTGAATTATTTTCAACGCTTCTGATTAAAACCCCCTGCGGATAACCATATGAAGAAGACATTGCACTTGTAATATCCACACCACTGATTCCCAGGTAAGCGGTTTCTGAACTTGAAACCTTGCTTCTTGTTTCACGGCTCATCAGGCTGTCAATGATATCCATGACATTCGATACCGGAATAGAATATGCCATACCTTCTACACCATCACTGGAAGTCTTTGCAAAGTTAATTGCGATAACCTTACCTTCTGCATTGAGTAATGCACCACCGCTGTTACCGGAATTAATCGCTGCATTTGTCATTAAAAGTCCTGAAAATGTTACATTATTAACAGTAATAGAACGGTTTGTGGCGCTGATAATACCATTTGTTACAGACTGGCCTTCACCCAATGCATTACCGATAGCAACAACCTCCTGTCCGATGGCTACATCATCACTGTCTGCCAGTTCTGCGATTGCAATACTGTTGATGGTTGAATCCTTAATATCTGAAAGATTGATTGCCACTACCGCAATATCCTTATCAGACTTTGAACCCTTTACGGTTGCACTGACAGATTCACCGTCCACAAAGACACATTTTAAATCATTTACATCACTAACTACGTGTGCATTCGTTACAACAAGCAGTTCTTTATCATTCTTACCTACAATAATACCGGTTCCGCTTGTCTGTGCTTCATAGGACTGGCTGCCGAACAGTCCATAGAAAGATGAAGAACTTCCTGAAGACACGGTTGTCGTACCGTTTAATGCCACCATTGCCGGAAGGGCTGCATTTGCAACGGACTGTGCATCCATACCCGTTGAAGCTGATGAAGTACTCTGTGCCGTTGTTGCGGTTACATTGGAAGTCACGGTTGCAATGTTGTTATAGTCGCTTGATGATTTTACCGGAAGAAGAGTACTTCCCATGTAATATACGCCATACATTACTGCGCCGGCAATCACACCGAACACGGCTGCCGAACCTGCCAGTTTTGCAAGCCTTTCTCCAAAACCGTCTTTGTTTTTATCCTTCTTTTTCTTCTGCCTTCCATTCTGCTGATTCATACTGCCCTGCCCGGCGCCTGCCTGCTGATAGGTTGTATCCTGCTGGAATGTACTGCTCTGCTGATAATAGGAAGTGTTATTGTTTTCCTGTTCAAACGGAATATTTCCTGCGCTGTATCTGTATTCTGAACTTTCTGCCTGTGTTGTTTCCGTTGTATTTTCATCGTCGTAATGAATTCGTTCTCCTGTCTTTGGATCAAATCTCGGTCTTGGGTTATACTGGTTATTTTCGTCGTTATACATATCGATTTCTCCTCTCTGTCGTGTCTTTTGTTCTTAGATAAAAAAGAACACATCTCGTCTATGCTTTGTAGTATAGTAACGAAATGTGTTCTAATTGTGTTTTCTCTGTTAAGAATTTCTGAACTCGCTCTGCGATAAAAAGATAATTGTGATGCCTGCAGCACAATTATCTATGTGAAGAATCTTAAATTTAAGGATTCTTCACATTACTACTGTCCCGCTACTTCCATAACAGCCTTTGTAAGTTCTTCAAGTTTTGCATCTGCATCCGCTAAATTGCTGCCCTTAACGCCCATGTAGAACTTAATCTTTGGTTCTGTTCCGGACGGTCTTGCACAGCACCATGCATTGTCAGAAAGTGCATAATATAATACGTTGGATGACGGAAGTCCGGTAGACTTCTTTTCGCCGGTCTTTAAATCAACACATTCATCCTTCTTGTAATCTCTTGCTTCGAGTACGTCCCATGAACCGAACTTCTTCGGTGTTTCGTTGCGGAGCTTATCCATCAGTTCTGCAATCTTTTCAGCCCCTTCTGCACCCTTCATGGTAATTGCCTTCTGACCTTCTTTGTAGTATCCGTATTTTTCAAAAATCTGAATCATCTGATCCCACAGAGTCATGTTCTTTGTCTTGTAGTATGCTGCTGCTTCACATAATGCCATAACGGCAACAACTGCATCCTTATCTCTTGCATGTGTACCGACAAGACAGCCATAGCTTTCTTCAAAACCAAATTCATATTCGTATGTACCCTGCTGTTCAAAGAACTTAATCTGCTCACCGATATACTTAAAGCCTGTTAATACCTCAATCAGTTTTACATTGTATTCTGCTGCAATGGCATCTGCCATATTGGTAGATACGATAGTCTTTACAAATGCACCGTTATCGTGTAACAGATTCTTTTCCTTACGCTGTGAAAGCAGATATTCTGCAATCAGCATACCGGACATATTTCCTGTAAATGCCTTGTATTCGCCTGTCTTGGTGTCTTTTGAATATACACCGAGTCTGTCGGCATCCGGATCTGTTGCCAGAATGATATCTGCATCTTTTTCCTTTGCCAGCTTTAATGCCAGTGTGAATGCCTTTGGGTCTTCCGGGTTTGGATATTCAAGTGTTGTGAAATCCGGGTCCGGTTTTTCCTGTTCTTTTACAATATAAACATGCTTAAAGCCCAGTTCTTTTAAAATTCTTCTGACCGGAACGTTACCTGTTCCGTGGAACGGTGTGTATACAATCTTGATATCATCCGCTACCTGTCTGATAATATCACCGTTGATGCTCATTTTCTTTAAAGCCTTGATATAAGCTTCATCCATATCATAGCCGATAACATTGTAAAGACCGCAGGCTTCTGCCTCGTCTTTTTCCATGGTCTTTACCGTATTGTAATCTGTAACAGCCTTTACTTCTGTAATAATCTGTGTATCCTTTGGCGCTGTAATCTGTGCGCCGTCTTCCCAATATACTTTGTAACCGTTGTATTCCGGTGGATTATGGCTGGCTGTAATGACAATACCTGCGATGCAGTGCAACTGTCTTACGGCAAATGATAATTCCGGTGTCGGTCTTAATGACGGGAAGATATATGCCTTGATTCCGTTCGCATTGAGGCATAATGCTGCCTCGTCTGCAAATTCAGGGGACATTCTTCTTGAATCATATGCAATCGCAACGCCTCTGTCTGCTGCATTTTCCTTCTTAATAAAGTTTGCAAGTCCCTGTGTTGCCTTTCTGACAGTATAAATATTCATGCGGTTTGTACCGTTGCCGATAACACCTCTTAAACCACCTGTACCAAACTCTAAATCTTTATAAAAGCGGTCTTCAATCTCTTTTTCATTACCCTCAATTGATTTTAATTCAGCTCTTGTTGCCTCATCAAAATATTCATTGGCACACCACGCCTTGTAAGACTCCATGTAACCCATAACTTTAATCCTCCATATTTCTTCTTTTTACTGATTGAATTTATAAAAATTATAATACAATCCCTTTTTGAAATCAATCTTTTAATGATTCTTTAAATGCAGCAGCAACATTTTCTAACGCTTCCTGCTCATCCGGACCGTCTGCAATCAGCTCTATTTCATCACCGCATTTAATTCCTGCTGCTAAAATTGAAATGACACTCTTTGCATTGGCCGTCTTTCCTTCTCCATAAGCAAATGTAATATGGGAATCGTATTTGACAGCAGCATCGCACATTGCCCCCGCTGGTCTTAAATGTATTCCCAATGCACTTCCTACGACTATTTTTTCACTAACCATCTTTTCTCTCCCATCCGCTGTTTTCAGCTTTTTATTCTACCGGTTCTGGCCGGTTGTTTCAGAGGTACCGGCTGTTGTTGTTTCCTGTGTCTGCTGTGTTGTTGTTTCCGGCTGTGTCTGTGCTGCCTGCGCCTGTATCTTTACGGCTGCCTTATAGGTATCGTCCAGACTGCAGCCGCCCGGCAGCTGAAACTGTATCGATAATGTATATGTTCCTTCTTTTAAGCCTGTCAGATTCACCGTAGCTTTGATATCCGATGCCTGTGCTGCTGCCAGTGCTTCATCTGAACCTGTCAGTATTACATGAATGGTATCCTGATCGGTAATTGCCGCTTCCAGACCTGATGATAAACCGGAAAATGTAATATCAGATGTCTTCACCGTAAATTCCCTGCTGTGTACATCGGAAATCTTTACCGTAATGGAAACAACCGAATCCGATACCACACTCACATCAGACGGCACAAAATCTTCCATCCACAGACGAAATGTCTTATCACTGCTTAACCCTGTCACCTTTAACTGGTCGGAAGGTATCGTAATCTGTGTAATCTGGTCTAAAACCTTTGTCTCTCCCGAAATCGTAATCTGGTCTGCGGAACTTTGTACCTTATGAACGCTATAACCGTCCGCCGGTTCACCCGAAACAGAATATTTTAACGGTACGGTTTTAGACTTTTTGACACTTGCCGTATATTCCACTTCACTCTTTGACAGTTCAAGCTGCGGATCATCAATTACATTGCCGTCCGTATCGTATAAAACAATCGGTACAACACTCTGGATATTATCCTGTGCATTGCTGATGTCGCAGATGGCTTTAACCTGCGCAATCTTTGCAATGGTGGTTGATGAACCGGTAATCTTGATGGTCGAGGGCGATACGGACTGTTTCGTGACTACATAGCCTTCCGCTTCCGTACCGTTGACTTCCATGCCAACATCAAACTGCTGTGTTACCCTGTTTTCAATATCCAGCTTAACCGCTGTTGTCTTTGGCGTTACTTCGACATTGGTCAGCGTTTTGCCGTCTTTGACAACCTTTACATCAATATCGGCATAATCGGCAAATGCCGTAATCCTGCTTAAATCTGCCGTAGCTACAATATCTGCCGCTTTAATATCCGTGATAACACTTTTAGGTCCGCTTACATAAACCGAAATTTTACTGCCATCTGTAATCTCATACGTATAGCCCTTATCCGTAAGACTTTCTGTATTAATCAGCTGCACCGGAACGGTACTGATTGTCACCCCCATGGTCGGGTCGTAAATATTGACAATAATCGTCCACAATACAATTGCGCATAAAGCTGACAGGATTTTCAGGCTGAAATTTCTAAATATCTTTTCTTTCATTTTTCAACCTTCCTCTCCAAATCTTAAACGACTTGACATCTACTGTTTTCTTGCGCAGATACTCCAGCTTATTTCTTAAAGAATCCCTGTCAATGTCGCGGATAATTGAACCGCCCACCGCCACGGATACTGCACCGGTTTCTTCTGATACAATAATTGTAAAGCTGTCGGTGCCTTCACTGATGCCGACACCCGCACGGTGTCTGGTTCCCAGTTCCTTACTTAAGTTTGAATTATCTGACAGCGGAAGATAACACGTTGCCGCTACTACTCTGTTGCCCCGCACAATTACCGCGCCGTCATGCAACGGTGTATTATGCTCAAATATATTAATGAGCAGTTGGCTTGTTACAACACCGTCTACCTCGATACCGGTGCGGACATATTCCTCCAGAACCATATCCTGCTCGATAACAATTAATGCACCGGTCCGCACCGCTCCCATTTCATAAGCGGCACGGACAATCTCATCGGCTGTTTTGCTGCTGAAGCGTTCACCCTTTTCCCTGCCTTCACCAAAGTTAAACAGTCCGACAACCAGTTTTTTGCGCCCGAGCTGCTCTAACGCACGCCGCAGCTCCGGCTGGAAGATAATCACCAGCGCAATAATGCCAACACTGATGGTTTTTCCCGCAATCCAGAGAATTGTCTTTAAATTCAGTATATATGCAAACAGCGCAAATAATACTACAATGATAATTCCCTTGAGCAGCGCCCATGCTTTTGTATTTTTAATCCACACCAGAATGTTATACAGTACCACTGCAATAATGATAATCTCAATGACATCTGTCCACCCAATCCGTGGAATATATAATTTTGATAAATAATCGCTGAAAAAATTATTCCATGCTGTCACATACTCACCTCATTTCTGTTCCTTCCGGTCTTTACTCATTTTACCGCTTATAGCTTTCTTAAATATTTTCGTCATCCTGTTCTGATGAAGTCATATCACTGATGTCATGCGCCTTTTTCGTCTTTCTCGCATTAATCTGCTTGACCTTGACTTCGGCATTGACAATATTAATTTTCGGAACAGCTTTTACGTAATAATAGTACTCATCATCTTCATACTGTACGTATTCCGTTCTGGAATAATCCACACTGAAAAACAAAATCTGGCACAGATACCCTACAACCCCGCCAAGCACGGTTCCCACAATCATCAGAATCAGATTGATTTTGGCACCTGTCACTAAAATTCCTGCAAGCAGTACGATAAACTGTACCACAATCCCTGCCGCAATGGCATAGGTCCACGCATTATCAATCTTTAGCCGTCTGACTGCATATACTGCCGTAATCGTAACAACCATTGCAATTACAAACAGAATCATTTCTTTATTATTAAACAGACTTTCTACAATATACGAAATCTGCTGCATACTGTCATTGACTGACTTTGTCGTCAGTGCCGTTTCATATTCACTGGCTGTCTTAATAATGTAAAAAATAATCACACCAAATGCCGCCGGAATCATGGCGAATGCGTTAAAGCACAGCCCCGCCGCAATTGGAAGCAGGTACGGCATTTTTATCCAGCAAAGCAGTACCGTAATCACTAAAAGATACCCCTGCTTCGGTGTAAAACGGTAATACAGCAGATACATTAAAAGCACGATTCCCAGTACAATCAATGCAAATTCCGCAGAAATCGCATATAAATGAACCAGCATAAATACCGATAAGAAAAATATCATAAATCCATTTGGAAGAAAGGCACACAATACTGCCATTGCCACGGCTATCAGCGGATTTTTCAGCTTTGACATATATCCGATGCTTGCATTGAGCATCAGAAAAGAAACCAATGCCATCACAAACCGTACTGCCGGAACCAGATACGTATCGTATTTATTATAGAATTTCTTAAATCCTTCCTTTAATTCCAGTAAAAAAACCATGTGAGTCCTCCAATACTATTTTTTCTTTCTCTGGCTGTCGTAAAAACGTTCCAGCTTGTTCAGTCTTGAAAAATACTTTTTCAGACCTTTCCGCGAATGATTATACTGATAGGCATAAACCATTGCCGCAATGATGGTATATACAATTAACATCAGGATATAATATATTCCCAGTCTTTTTCCCACTGCCGCATAATCGAGCGAATTAATGTCGGCAACCAGTTTTTCAAGGTTGCATAACACATACAGTATCACCATGATTATATATGCAAATGTTGTTGCAATTAATGTACGGAGTACACCAAACGCTACATAATCCCCCTTAAAATAGCGGGAATTTTTAATCATCTGCCTGCCTTCGTTTTTTTCATAAATTGCCATTTTCGTCATCATTTTAATCTTATTTTCATTCAGCAATTAATTCACCTCACTGCAAGTCATATTAGTGTAAGCATATCATATTTTTGTCTAATTGTATATTACTATTTGCGAGTGACCGCCATTCGGGGCTACAACAATTCGTACCCGTCTGCCTTCTGCCGTAAAAGTTCTGTCTGTGTTGGCAGAAAGATAATTGCTCCACACCTGTCCGTACTCGTCCGGAAGCAGTCTGGCAAGCACCGTCTGAATCCTGCTGTCAAATGTGCCGCTTCTCTGCTTGATATAGATAATGGTTACATTCGGCTGTGTGATGATTTCTCCATAATATGTATCATTTTCTTCGCATACATAAACATTGGAATAACGCTGTGTAAATCCGATTCCTGAAAGTCCGTCTGAAATGCTGCCGCTGTTGTCACCATTGCCGGTGTTACTGCCGCTATTACTGTTGTTTGAGGAATTCCCGCCGTTTGTGGATGAATCGTCGTTATTGCCGGAATTACTGCCGGAAGAACCGCCCGTCGTGCCGGATCCACCGTTTGAAGAACCACCGGAGCTTCCCGAACCGCTGTCCGTACTGCCTGAATCATCTCCGCCATCCGAATCCGAATCACCGGAACCACCGTCATAGGAACCGCTTCCCGAACTGCCTGAGCCTGTCCATGAACCGCCTGCCTGCCCGCCGCCTGTACCTGTACTGCCGCTGTCAGAGCCGCTTCCTGCGGATGTTCCACCGGATGACATACTGCCCGATGCACTGCCGCTTCCGGATGCATTATTTTTTGCAAGGGTTGTACCGGTGTAAACCGGAAGGTTATTTTTTGAACCCTGTGCCACATTTTCAATTCCTTCAATGACAACTGAATCGGAAACGGTTCCGACAGTTGCTGTTACAACGGTTGTTCCCATTGCCTTCACTGTGAGAATTCCGTCTTTATCAATCTCTGCCACAGACGAATCCGAACTGCTCCAGATCAGTGCCTGGTCCGTATTTTCGGGAACAACCAGTGCTGTCATCTTTAACTGCGTGCCTACCGGAACGGCACAGTCTTCAAATTCAATCTCTACTTCTGTTTCTGTATTGCTCATCTGCTGTGCCTGCGCCGAATCATCTTTTAACTTAATCCGGTCTACGCTGACACTCGCCGCATTGCTTTCCTTTTCCTTTTTTTGCTGTATAGAACCGGAAACGATGGAAGCAACTGTCAGGATAATGACCACGCCTCCGACTACACCCGGAATGACCCAGTTCTTTATTTTATTTTTCTTTGCCATTTCTTACCTTTCCCGTTTTGTTTTTTACTTTAGTATACCACAATCCTGTGTGAATGAAAAATAAATATCGTGTAAAAATTGCAGAATCTTTCGACACAAACCTGCAATTTCTGTGCAAAACATAAAAACATATGGAAATCTTACAAAAATTGAAATTTATTTGATTATTTGGATAATAGTGTGTTCTACTCACACAGCTGCTCATACCACTGCTTTGTCATACTGCTGTCTTTTGCATTAAAAAACATTGTCTGTGTGTCCGTCTGAACCAGAATGTACGGCGCATTTCCTTTATATATAAAAAGCATACATTTTCCGTAAGTATTCCCTTTAAAATGCCCTACCGCATAGGTTTCTGTGGCGCCGCCGTTGGTTTTTGTGAAATTATCACGCGGCATTGTATCCAGCAGCTCTGCTTTCTGAATGGATTCTTTATCAAATGTGATTTTATAACCGCCGCCCTCAACCGTAAGCCTGTTATTTTCCATGATAAAATCCACTTTGACATGAATCAGCGGAAGCATTGCCGCAACCGTAAATACGATAGTTCCTGCAACAACAAAGGTTATAATGCCCGTCCATATTTTTGCCCCTGCCGTTGCATAATTAAAGGAATAATTTCCCGACTGCATACGGTCCGCCACAAGCATATGTCTGTCATTGGGATTGTAGTAAAATCCTGTTTTCCAGTATTCGTCATCATCGACATATACCGACGTGTTATCTGCATTTAAAAACTCATTTTTCTTTTTATACATCCGGAAAATCAGCACCAGAAATGCCACGCCTGACAGGCTTTCCAGTACGACATAGCTGTAAAACACAACCGCGTTCAGACTGTTAAAAATAAGTGCCTGTACGGCAATCATCACCCATGCCGCCGCATTACAGCTGCTCATGGCAAGGAGTGCTTCCCCGGTATATTTTTTTATCAGGTAATTGACCTGCTGGTTTTTCTGCGTATCCTGACTGTAAACCGTATGCTGTCTGCGGTTGATAAAAACATGCACTATCCACGCCGTTACCGATACCGCCACGGCACAGATACAGAATATCCCCATTTCTTCCCAAAAAACCGGACGTTTTCCACACAGAAACGGCAGTACGCACAGGATTTCTATTAAAATAACGACTGCGTGATACCTGTACGGCACTGCGCTTTTTTCTGTCATTGTCAGTACCGCCGTGTCGATGTAGACCTTCTTTTTCTGCCCTTCTACAAGCCAGCCCTGCGCCACCTTGTAATCATACAATTTCCGGTGCATTGCGGCATTGAAGTAAATCGCCGCTCCTATGTATGCAAAAATCCACACAATCCAGATGATAACATAAAGTGCCATATTAAAAAAACACAGTATGCTGAGTGCCATGATTAAAATCAGATTAATGATATGAAACCGCTTCATTTTTCTTCTGGCATCCGCGACCTGTTCTGTCACCCCCGGTTCTTCTGCGTGTTCCGGCGGAATATGCACCCCCAGAACCATTCCGTTATTGTACCGGTACTGGCTCATGAATCCATACCACATCGCACCGATTGTAATTAAATTTGCCGACGCAAATGTTATAAACATAAAAATCCCCATACTTCCTCCTATCTACAAATGCCACAAAGCACTATACGAAAATCTTTGATTTAATATTGTCTGCACACTTTCATTTTAGAATAGATACCGTCGCACAGCTTTAAAAACTCTGCCTTTTCCATTCCCGTAATGCTGGCTTCCGCTGACAAAAGCTCTAATTCTGCTTCCAGCTTTTCCCGAAACTGCAAATCCATATCAACGACATCTGCCACTACCGCGCCGTGCCGTCTGTCAATCTTGATATAGCCTTCCGCCTTTAATATCTGATAAGCTTTATTCACGGTCATTGTATTAACGCCCGCTTCTGCTGCCAGCTGGCGGACTGTCGGCAGTTTTTCCTGCGCTTTTAATTCTCCTTTTCCGATTCCTTTCACTATCTGATTGCGAAGCTGCACATATATCGGCACTTCACTTTCCATATCCAATTCTATAACCATATGTTCGCTCCTTTCCTGCCGTGCTTTTGTATTATTTGTATTATACATTATAATACAAATAATACTTTTGTCAACAAAATTTGGACTGATTTGCAGCTGTCTGTGCAAAAAAAGAATGTGCAAAGCACATTCTCGCGCCGAGCGCGGTCGTTTGCGACAAACTACATCTTTGCGCGAGTGCGCATCATCGGCACGTAGTGCCTTTTTTGTAATAGGGAATTCTATCGAAATTTCCTATTACACAAAAAGACTGCCGTGCGAATGGCATCGCACGGCAGTCTCGTCTGTTGTCCTTATTAAGCTTTTATACATCTGCTGTAAATTTTCTCAAAAAACATTCCGTACAATGCACCGAACGCATTATGAAAAACCCGGTAAAATACAGCCCCCGGAAGTCCTAAGAAGCTGACTGCAATAGCCATCGCTCCAAGTGAATTAAACACCGCCTGCCAGCCGTAGGTGGCTGACAGTCCCACACCGATTCCACCAAATATCCCGATATATGAATGAAGGGACTTCGGAACAAAACAGTAAATTAATATAAATACCAGTCCGCCGATGATATTGCCGGGGATTCTTCCCCCTACACGTCCCTTGATTTCTTCCGGGAACGGCAGTGTTACTGACATCACTGCAATGCCTGCCCACATACGGCGCGGCAGATGAAGGATTCCCGCAAGAAGCAGTGCTGTTGCAATCGCAAGTGCAAGGCGCAGCTGCCACTGTGTTCTTGACGACTGAAAATCCACTTCTTTAAATAAGTCTTTAAACGTTCTTTTAAAGGTCCGCTTTCTGTGATTGCGGTAATAAACCGCCATTGTCAGAGCCGCGCCTGCCGCAATCGCCACAAGACGGTATAAATAAGCTTCACCGGTCACATCATATCCGTATAACAAAAGATAGCCGAGTACCAGTGTCGCATGATTAAACATTAAAACATTATGACAGCTAAGAATCATAATCGCCATAATGCAGACAATATGTATCATACACTCCGCCACAAGTCCGCAGGCGTTGGCAAGCCGCGGTCCTGCTGCCAGAATGGCAAAAATCACTGCAAATGCCCACATGGCATCCTTATTTTTAATTCCTAAATCCGCATACCTAAACGACAATACGCACAAAAGCATAACAACACCTACGATATTGTTATCTTCTCCGAAAACTGCGCCGAATGCCATTACAAATGCGGTGCAGAACGCCACGGTCAATAGGATTTTAAACAGATATACGGCAATATGCCGATACTTTTCTTTTTTACTCTTTGATGCTTTAATCAGTGCCTTTGAACCTGCCTGATTTAATTGTAATTCCTGATAAAATGTCATAAATTCTCCCTTATCCGATTTTTTTATCCGGCATTTCCCGCCGGTTTTTAAATATCGAGGAAAAATTATAGCACCCGCTCTTTTTCAGTGTCAAATTATCATTTTATAAACTAATTATAAAAACGAAGCTGCTTTTCTACAAGTTTTTCGCCCTCATAGACCAGTTTTAAGGTAAAGAACCGCTGTTCGCCTTCTAAGAGCAGCTTTAAAAAGACGGCATCGCCCTCCCATGTCGGCAGCTTTAAAATCTCTTTCTTATCAATCCACGCAAGTTCGCCCTCGTCACACGGACAGATTTCACCTTCAAAGCCGTCTGCCGTAAACAGACACATCTGCTCCGGTTCACACGCATCACTTACAAAGGTAATCAACCCGCGGAAACGAAAGCGTGTCAGTGTCAGCCCTGTTTCTTCTTTTACTTCTCTTAACAGGCAGTCTTCCGGACTTTCTGCGCCTTCCGCATGACCGCCGACACCAATCCATTTATCTTTATTGATGTCTTTTTTCTTCTTGGTGCGATGCAGCATCAAATACTGTCCGTCTTTTTCGATATAACACAGTGTTGTCATTTTCATATTTTTTCGTTCTCCTTTTAGTTCCTCTCTTTTATGTCTGTTTGATTCCGCTTTATTTATCTTGTATTATCTTTTATTTATATTCTCTTATTTATCCGGAAGTTTTTCCCACGAATCCATCCTTTTATGCTACAATATCCTGTGCAAAAAGTGAAGTTATATTTAGGAGAAACTCATGAATACACAAAAAAATTTTCTTAGTAACCCTGTAGTCGTACTGTTTGGCGCATTAATCTGCTGTGCCTTATGGGGCAGTGCATTTCCCTGTATTAAAATCGGCTACAAAATGATGCACATTGCATCTTCCGATACGGCAAGCCAGATTTTATATGCGGGCTGCCGCTTTACGCTTGCCGGAATCCTCGCAGTTGTTCTTGGCAGTCTGACACAGCGGCAGTTTCTGCTTCCGACAAAAGCCTCTCTGCCGCATATTCTGGAACTGAGCCTGTTACAGACCATTTTACAATACCTGTTTTTCTATATCGGACTGGCACATACGACGGGTGTCAAGGCTTCTATTATTGAAGCCGTCAGCACGTTTGTCGCCATTTTCGTTGCCGGATTTTTATTTCATCAGGAAAAGGTTACGGCACGGAAAATGCTTGGCTGTCTTGTCGGTTTTGCCGGTGTTGTGCTTGTCAACGTTGCCGGAAACGGAATGGACCTGCATTTTACCGTAAACGGGGACGGTGCAATTCTTTTATCAACCGTTGCATACGCTTTTTCATCGGTATTTATGAAACGCTTTTCGGTTCAGGACAATCCTGTGATGTTAAGCGGTTATCAGTTTATTTTAGGCGGCATTGTCATGGCTGTGTGCGGCTTTTTTATGGGTGGACACCTCTCCGGATTTACCCTGCCTGCGTTTGCCATGCTTTTTTACCTTGCCGCTATTTCCGCTGTTGCGTACTCTTTATGGGGGCTGCTGTTAAAATACAATCCGATTTCCAAGGTTGCGGTATTTGGCTTTATGAATCCGGTTATCGGCGTGCTTTTATCCGCTGTTCTGCTTAACGAAAAGGATTCACTGGGCTTTAGCAGCATTGCCGCACTGGTTCTTGTATGTATCGGCATTTATATTGTCAATAGAGCTCCGAAGGAAACCGCATAACTTGTAAATAAATGTATCACCGGTCAGCCTTTTTTTATCTGACCGGTGTCTGCCCTTTCCATAATTCAACTGCAATTTCCACGGCACAGATTCCTGCCGGAAGAACGTATAATACCGCAAGCGGAATCAATATATTTCCTATTGAAAAAGTATGTAATGCCACAATCGCAAAAAATGTCTGTCCGGCTGCCGCAATCACCGCGATTCTGCCACAGATTTTTAATGTCTTTTTCGCTTTAAAAATCGCTATCTGTACTGACGAAACCGGTAAATTCTGCAGTATTTCACCGAGATTTCTGTTTCTTTTACTGCCTTTATACGATGTAAACATCTGGCTGTAAAAACTAAAACCCAGCAAATATATCATTGTATAAATCCCATACGTCTTTATGCTTTCATGAATGGGCACCCACTCTGCCTGATAAGGAAACAGCCAGCCGATAATGCCACAAAAAAACATCATATATGCCGCAAATTTGCACCCGAAATAATCGGGATACCATGTTTTTTCTTTCGCAAAAAATTTTTCCAAACACTGCTGTTGTCTGTCATCTGTTATTTGATTCATAACGCCTCCTGTTCCCGGTCATCCTGCCGTAAAATCCCGTCAATGCTCTCTGTCCACCCGCTAAACTGTCCATTTTCCATAAATGCACTGTAATCCGTATTTCTTTCAAGCTCCGAAGTGATGTGGCTTGTCAGCAGTACGCCGCAGCTTTCGTCCTCCACCAGCCTGCGCATACAATCAAAAAACTGAAGCCGGAATACTGCGTCCATTCCTGCCGTTGCCTCATCAATCAGATATAAAACCGGCTGATGGGCAATGGCAAATGCCAGCTGACATTTTAACTTTTCACCTCTTGACATTGCTCCATACTGCTTTGAAACCGGCACGTCAAATGCCTGCATCTGCTTGCAAAACCGTTCTATCTGGAAATCATCATAAAAAACGCCCAACGCTTCTGCATTTTGCATTGCCGTACATTTTTCAAAAAATACGTTGTCCTCGGATACATATCCGATTTTCCGGCATGCCGCTGCATAATTTTCCTTTACCGGGATTCCATCCACGTAAATTGCACCTTTATACCGGGGCTGCTCATGCAGAATTGTCTTGATAAGCGTTGACTTTCCGGCACCGTTTCTGCCCGTTAATCCGTAAATGTAACCGGACTTCATTGTGAAATCCACATTCTGAAGACGGAATTTCCTGCCTTTTCCCGTCACCTGTTCAAACCGCAATATTTCTTTTTCCAAGCTCTTTTCCTCCTCTTTTTTTGTATTCGCCACAATCTAATAAATCGCAGATACCTGATGCCGCCTGCCCCCACTGCACAGACATTTTCTAATCTGTAATCTACTGTTCGTATAATGCCTGCACCATTTCCACAAAATCTTCTTTGGCAAGCCCTGCCTGTTTTGCTTCCTCTATCACTTCATTTAAGCGTTTTTCCAACAGCACCAGCTGTTTTTCTTTTAAGTAATCCGCATTATATTCACAGACATAAAAACCCTTTCCTGCCACCGAGCGCACCAGCCCCTCTTTTTCCAGCTCCTCATACGCTCTTTTGGTTGTAATGACACTGACACCCAGATCCGCCGCCAATGCGCGGATGGACGGCAGTGCTTCCCCTGCTTTTAGTTCGCCTGTTACAACTGCATTTTTGAGCTGATTGACAATCTGCTCATAAATAGCCAGTGTCCCCTGCGGAAGTATTGTTATTTTCATACGCGCCTCATTTCTACTACAATATATTTATGATATCAGGGTCAAAAGGTCTAAACCCACATGAGCTTGCTCATAGTTGGGGTCTTTTGTCCCCAACATCTTTTTATGGTGAATCTCCCTAAACAGCTCTGCCGCTGACATCTATATTGGTTCTATAAAATACTGCTGACCGGATATGGCTTTTTACCCGTCCGGCATACCATATAAAAAGCGGTAACTGTACCAGTCCTATAAACCCGGCAATCAGCACAGCATAAACAATCTGTATATTTTCTTTATCTAAAGCATTTTCAAAATATACGGCATTTAATATCATCACCACAGGAATCATGATATTTTTATAAATCAGCTCCTTTGTCCTGCTATCCGTCTTTTCCGGTTCTGACGGAATAAAAATGCTGATGATAAAATCATTCCATAAAATAAGAAGATACCAGTACAGTGCGCCCCGCGTCATAAACGCCGCCAGAACCGTGCCTGCCACGCACACCGTCATATGCAGTCCCACCCTGAAACGGTATTTTCCGATAATCAGCCTTTCCCGCTCCTGACTGCCCAGCGGACACAGATACATCTGCTTTGACAGTGCTATCGGATGCAGGGTATAGGAAATAAAGCTGAAAACCGTCGGAAAAATAACCGCTGCCGCCAGTATTATTTTCCCCGTGACAGATGTCGTGTCAGTCCCTGCCGCATTTCCAAAAACCAGACTCCAGTTCCAGTAAATGACAAAATAAAGCAGCGGAAGCTCTGCTCCATACATATTTTTTATGTACCGCAAATCAAATTCCTGCCAGTATTCAGTGAATAACTTTTTCATGATTTCTCCTTTCCGCAGTCTTTGTCTTACTCAAAAAATACATAAATTCTTCTACGGTCGGCGGTACTGCTGTCAGTTCTGTATCATAGTGCTGATAACCGTGATGTCTGACGAGCGCCTTTGCCCCGTATTTTTTCTGTTCCATGGCAATGATATCTTCCCGGTCAAGCAGCTTGATTTTGTACGCTTCTCCCGACACGATACGGTACTGTTCCCGGAAATCTTCCATCTGTCCTGCGAAAATGCTTCTGCCGTCTTCCATATAAATCAAGTAATCTGCAAGGCGGTCGATATCTTCCATTAAATGCGTTGCCAGTACAACACTTTTCTGTCCGTCTGCAATAAACTCCTGTAACAATTTCAAAAAATCTTTGCGGAAATCCACATCAAAGTTGGCTGTCGGCTCATCTAAAATCAGCAGCTTCGGATTACATGATAATGCAAATGCAAACTGATATTTTAATTTTTCCCCTTTGGACAGCTTTCCAAATTTTCTGTTCTTTTCCAGTCCGAATTGCTTTAAATATGATAAAAGCTGTTCTTTTTGATACCCGGAATAATATGTCCCGAAATAGTCCCCGTTTTTCTCAAGGTTGAGATGTTTCATCATCAAATCTTCATTTAAAACAACGCCTAAGCTGTCGTGAATCTGCTTTTCCTGTGTATCGTACCTGCTGTCAAATATCATCACCGCTCCGCTGTCAGGCTGATACAGCCCCGAAAGCAGATGTAACAGTGTTGTTTTTCCTGCACCGTTTCTGCCCGCAATTCCGCAGATATAGCCCGCAGGCAGACTAAAGCTGATGTCTTTGAGTTCAAATATGCCAAGCTTTTTTGATACCTTATCCAGTTGAATCATCTTCCCCACTCCCTCCATTTTTGCGCCATCTGTATATACACATATATACAGTATATATACACATTTGTCAATATGTAATTTTATTTTGTGTGGGATTTCGGCTCTTTTAAATTTGAACAAGGTATGCTATGATGTTTTGAGTGCATATTTAAACATTTATACATCTTACTATAAAATAAAATGAACAGGAGAAATACTATGCTTGTATATGATTCAACCAGTACATCCAATACGACTTCCGCCTTTGAATGTACTTATACAACTTTTCAGTCCAATCACTCCACAGCCACACCGGAGCATCCGATTCTGGTTTTAGATAATTCTTCTCACCCATGGGAACAGGATTCTGCCGGTATTTTTGCAAATCCATATAAAAAGACCGCCTTTGAATTCCAGCTTGATGACGGAGTGGAACTCAGCAATATTTTACAGATTGACTCCCGTTTTACAAGCCTGATTAAGTGGCTTGGCGAAAACCGCATTAAGGTCAAGCTGACCGGTGAAAACTGCAGTGACGGCTATGCCGTATATAAAATCCGCGAAGTGGCTTTCAGCAACAGTCAGAAACTTTCTTCCGAAGACGGATTTTTACAGTTTATGATTGAGCGTCTGCTGGAAAGTGATGCGATTGCCGAGGAAACTTCCGATGAAGATTTAGATGAATCCGCAGATGATATGAAGCTGACAAGCATCACAAGCATTTCCGACTTTTTAAACTGTGCCGGTAAGACGCTTCCTGAAAATATCCGTCTGTGGGCACGCCGCAACTTAGTCGTTGCACGCTCCAACGAGGTTACACCGGAAGAAAAACGTCACGCACAGCGTGCTTTATCCATTATGTTAAATATTAAATGGAAAAGCAATTATTTTGAATCCATTGACCCTGTAGAAGCCCGCCGGATTCTTGATGAAGAATTATTTGGCATGGAACGGGTAAAACAGCGGATTATCGAAACCGTGATCCAGATTAACCGTACACACACCCTGCCGGCATACGGCATTTTGCTGGTCGGACCTGCCGGAACCGGTAAATCCCAGATTGCCTATCTGGTTGCCAAGATTTTAAAACTGCCGTGGACAACGCTCGATATGAGTTCCATTAACGATGCCGAACAGCTGACCGGCAGTTCAAGAATTTATTCCAATGCAAAGCCGGGTATTATTATGGAAGCTTTCAATATGGCAGGTGAAAATAATCTTGTCTTTATCATTAACGAACTGGACAAGGCAACAGCCGGAAACGGCAACGGCAATCCTGCCGATGTGTTACTGACACTGCTGGATAACTTAGGATTTACGGATAACTATATGGAATGTCTGATTCCGACTTCCGGCGTTTATCCGATTGCCACCGCGAATGACAAGGAAAAAATCAGTGCGCCGCTGTTATCCCGTTTTGCCGTTATTGATATTCCGGATTACACAAGGGAAGAAAAGAAGACAATTTTTGTGAAATATTCTCTCCCGAAGGTTTTAAAACGTATCGGTCTGCATGAAAATGAATGTGTTGTTTTGGATGACGGACTGGATGCTGTCCTTGATATTTTTAAAGATACTACCGGTATCCGTGATTTAGAGCAGGCTGCCGAACACCTCGCCGCCCACGCGCTCTACATGATTGAAGCCGAGCATCAGACACAGGTTGTCTATAATGCGGAAATGGTACAGGAGTTGTTCCACTAATCCTCATTTCCCATCTGCCATCATAGCTATATTAGCACATCCGTGTGATTTTTCACACCAGGCTTTATAAAGAGTAAATATCTGACCGTATGAACGAATAACTTCCCCGTGATAAAGGGGACAGCGAAGTTAAGTAACACGTTGAGCTGCCCCCTTTATCACGGGGGTATTCTATTCTTTCTCCCCTTCAGCGCGGATTATGATGATATCGCCCTGTTTTAACAACGTATCTTTTTGCGGGAGGATTGATAAGTCTTCTCTTAAAATCAAGAAAATGGTCAGCTGCTCCTGTTCTTCCACTTCTTCAATTGATTTCCCTGCATAGCGTTTGTCTACAAATATTTCAGCAATCTGCTTGATGTCCGCGTTTTTGAGATTGGACAGACTGCTTTTGCGCTGATACTGTTCTACAAAACCTGCACTGATAATACCGGTTGGAATTGCAACTGCACCGACTCCCAGATACGCGATACAGATTGCCATCACACGCCCCAGTGTCGTTACCGGATAAATGTCGCCGTAACCGACTGTTAAAAGTGTTGACATACTCCACCAGACTCCGCTGAACGCATTGCGAAAAACGTCCGGCTGTGTGTCATGCTCAACACTATACATACACAGACTGCTGGCAAGCATAAGTATCAGTACAATAAATACCGAAGAAATAATCTGGTTGCGTTTTTCATAAAGAACCGTTGTGATGACATTAAACGAGTCATATTTTGCATTTAACCGGAACAGGTGGAAAATTCTTGCCACCCGTAACATTCTGAATATTACAAATCCCGATAAGAAAAATACAGGTACAATGGTCAGTAAATCAATCACTCCATCAAATGAAATCAAAAAACGAAGTTTTGCCTGTTTTCTGCCGATATTGGGATATAAGTACTCTGCCGTCCAGATTCGCAGGACATATTCCACACAGAAAATGCCCAGTGTCACATATTCTATCGCTTTTAATCCCATTGTTATCCGTGACAATTCATCAAACGTCTGTGCAAATGTCACCAGAATATTTAAAACAATCGTAATTGTTATAAATATATCAAATGCCCTGCTGATGCGGTTACTTTTATCACCAATCTGAATAATGTTAAATATCTTTTTCTTTAACGAACAATCTTTATCCAATGACTCTGATTCCTCCATATCTGCGTATTTTTAAAACATGACACGAATCCGCTCCAAATACGGCTTCCATTGCATTTTTATAATCCAAAACCGCAGCTTCTTTTACAAATGCCTGTATCGTTCCCGCAAAACCGCCGCCATGCACACGGCATACGCCCTTATCCGCAAGCGCCCGTTCACTCACTGCCAGCGCAATGGCAACCGGCTCACTGACCGTATCACGACTGACATATACATTTTGCAGATATTTATAAGACGAATCGCCCGACTCTTTTACCAGTTTTAAAAAACGGTTCCAGTCACCGGCGCGAAGGGCATTAACTTCCTTTACAACCCGTTCATCTTCTGCAAAAAAATGTATGGCGCGCAGTACTGCACGGTCGCCTGATTCTTTGCACAAAACCGGAAGTGCCGCATAAAAATCTTTTTCTTCAACCTCACGCAGTACATTTTTTCCAAAATGTGCTGCAATCTGCTTCATTTCTACGGGAATCTGTGCATATTCGTGTGTCAGTCCTGCATGCGACCCTTTCGTATCCACAATACACAGTGTCAATCCTGCTTTTTCAAAATCCACATCAATTTTTTCTACCTGCGGTTTTTCTTCATTTTCAAAATCAATATAAACCATGCCGCCGATGGCACATGCCATCTGGTCCATCAGTCCGCTTGGCTTGCCAAAATACACATTTTCCGCATATCTGCCGGTCTGTGCAATGGTTACTGCCGGAATTTCCGCATGATTGTACAGACCCGATACAACCGTGCCAATCAGTGTTTCAAATGCTGCCGATGAAGACAGCCCCGAACCGGAAAGCACATCACTTGTAATATATGCGCAAAATCCACCCATTTTATATCCCTGCTGTTTCAAGCCTGCAAGCACGCCGCGGATTAATCCTTTAGTTGTTCCCTCCTCGCGCGTTTTCTTATCCAGTTCGTCCAGCCGAATTTCACACAACTTGTATCCTTCTGACTGTATCCGCACCAACGGCTCATCCACCCTGCCTGCAACTGCAATGGCATCCAGACTTACAGATGCCGCAAGCACTCTGCCATGCTGGTGGTCTGTATGATTGCCGCCCACTTCACTTCTGCCCGGTGCGCTATAGATTTCAACCGGCATTTCGCCAAAAATTTCACAATAAGATGCCACTGCTTTTACATAACGTTTTTTCTGCTGCTGTATCTTTTGGTTATCCATATAAAGTTTTTTTAATGCTTCGTCCCATTTTCCTGACAGAATTTCTGCTGTCAGTTTTTTACCTGTCCTCATACCCTTCTCCATTTCTGCTGTTTTTTTCATGCTTTTATTTTAATTCTGCATACGGTCATTCTGTATTTCCTATAATTCGCTTTCATTGGCTTCTTCCATCTCAATCTGTTCTTCACCGGCACCTTCCTGAAAACGCACCCGTAGTACCGCCTGCGCCCGGTTGACCGATACAAAAGACTGTTTTCCCTTTGCCTTGGCTTCTTCTGAAAAAATAGAAAGCAGTTCCTGCAGCACTTCTTTGGTGAGATACCCTCCCCGCCAGTGAAATAACAGAATTTTCCCCTTTTTCACTGCCTGACGTGTCCGGTTTCTGACTTCATCCGTTGTTGTCCACGACAGCTTCTTTTCCTTATAATAAAAATGGTCGCCGTCCGGGCAGGCAGGAACCTTCCAGATGACCGGTTCATGGTCCCTTGCAATCTGCTTGTCCGACAGATTCACATAATCATACCGGATTGTATCGTCTTTGGAGAGCGTATTGTCAAACGTTGCATCCAGATGATAATACTGCCCACCGATTTTAATAACATTCCACGCATGGCGGTACTTGATTCCCTTTTCGTGATTGGCCTCCGACAGCGCAATAATACACCAGATTCCAAGCTCATCACAAAGGATTTTAACGGCTTTTGCCATGCCCTCACAGACGGCAACACCATTTCCCAATGCCCCGATAATCTCGTGGGAATACTCTTTTTTTAATTTGTCATACCGCACATTTTGTACGATAAAATCATGGATAAACAGCTCTTTCCCCTTTTCATCCAGTCCCTGCGCCTGTCTTGCAAGCTTTTTGACACGCGCCTGCATTGCCTGACGGTGCTCCCTGATTTTGTCTTTTTGAAATAAATACTCCGGGATAAATTCAACTGCCGTAGAATCCGGATAATACCGGTACGAAAAACGCACGGAATAAAAAATTTCCGGGCAGTCCATACGCACCATAAAATAAATGTCAGATAATTCCTTTTTATCAAGCATTGGCACTGCAAAAGAGTCCTGCTGGTTTAACAGCCCTTCTTTCATGGCATAATACGCTTTCTGCTGTTCTTTATTTAATTGTTCATAATAGTAATTGGATGCTTTACTCATTGTTTACTCTGCTGATTTCCTTTTCCATATTTTTAAATGTCTGAATTTATTATAATATAAGCAAAGTGTTTACACCACACAAGACTGAAAATTTCACATCAAAAAACCGGCAGTCCAAAGCCCGATTTTCTTATCAGCTTTTCACTGCCGGTATTTTTATGTATTTTACTAATATATTTTATTCACATATTCGTACCGATATATTTTGATTTAACGTTTTCCGCTTACAGCATTGCGCCGAAATCTGTTACGATAATCTGACCTGTAATGGCTCTGGCTTCATCACTTGCAAAGAATAAAACTACATTTGCAACATCTTCTGCCGTACAAGACTGTGCCTTAATATCGCTGTGTGTCATCATTGCACCAATCATATCCGGGTCTAATGCCTTCGGATCTGTTCCCATGGTCATCGGTGTAATAATGTTGCCCGGACAAATGGCATTACAACGGATTCCGTCTTTCTGGAAACGCAGTGCCGTATGCTTTGTCAGACCGATAACTGCCGCCTTAGACGCTACATAAGCCGCACCGCCGCAGCCTTTTTCACCGGCTACCGATGCCACATTGACAATCGCACCGCCCGCCGTCATTCTCTTAGATGCCGCTCTCATGCAGCGCATTGTGCCTTTTTCATTGGTTTCGATAATTCTGTCCATATCTTCATCTAAGAACTTATCAATTGGCTTTAATCCCTGCTCCAGAATACCGGCATTGTTGACAAGAATATCTATCTTTCCGTACTTGTCCATAACCTTCTGCATCAACATTTCAGGGTCCTCCGGCTTGGAAATATCTGTTGAAACGGCATATACTTCACCACCTGCCGCAGTAATCTCATCTGCCACTTCTTTTAATGCTGCTTCCCTGCGTGCCGTAATCACAACGGTTGCTCCTTCTGCCGCAAACAGCTTCGCCGTTGCCGCACCTACACCTGAATTACCGCCTGTAATCACCGCAATTTTTCCTTTTAAACGATTCATTGAAAGTTCCTCCTTATTTTTTTGATTTTTACTGTATTTTGTGCATTTTGTATCATTTTTCTTGAAAGCACGTACAATATTTATTACAATTATACATCATATGAACAAAAATGTAAACAATAAAGTTTATTTTCAATGAATTGTATGATTATTTATTCTGACAAGACAACCGTGATATAGTCGTGTGATACTTCTTTTAAAAAGGTATTAAAGATGTCTGATGTCTTTAAACGCAGACTGGACGTATTCACACATGGGTGACACCCCACATATTCTGCATTCAGCACATCTTCATCGACCAGAAGCTGTACCTGATGCTCTTTGTCATTCATCAGTCCGAGGACACTCACCGAACCCGGCAGAATATCTAAATATTCTTCCATTTTTTCAGCCGGTGCAAAGGAAAGCCTTGCACTGTGAATCTGTGATGAAATCTCTTTTGTTTTAAATTTTTTATCACCGCGGATCATCAGCAGATAAAATTTCGTTTTCTGTGTGTTGCATAAAAATAAATTTTTACAGATAACCGCCGGTGCAAGAAATTTATCAATTTCTTCGCAGGCTTCCATCGTTTCTGCCGCCTCATGGTCAACCCGCTCATAGGCAATACCTAATCTGTCCAATAATTCATATACCCGTTTTTCTTTATCCTGCCGCCCGGTCATATCCGCCGGTCTGCCCTGATATAACTGCATTTTCATTTTTCCTTTCCTGTTCCGGTGCTATATCGTTTTGTACTCCGGCTTAAAATCCATATTGATTTCTGCAATTTCACGCTTGCCATTGATGTAATCCGCATACATATCCCACAAATCAATCTCACAGTCCTGCAAGCCGCAAATCCTGCTGATTTGTTCTATCGGTATGACGGTATTATCCGTCATTACCAGCGTGCGGTTATATTTATCAATTTTTCTGACCGTTCCGGCGCAGTCTACATACGCGCCACCGGATTTTTTGGAATCCGGCACAAAATACGTGACGGTTATTTCCTGTTCTGCTCCTATATTTTCTGCAATTATTTTTAACTGTCCGTTTATCTTTTCAATGACATCTTCACTTAAAATTTGCTTATCGTCCGTCAGTCGCGCCGTTTCTTTTATCGCCGCTTCATGCCCGGTGAGTGCCGCAAACGGCGAAAACTGTGCTGCACGGCCATGCAGGGACATCCTCGGATGATTTTTGGATGTCGGATGTGGCAGATTAAGGATGTCGTCGTATTGATGTTGATTCTGATAATCCATTCTGATCACTGCTTTCTTTTTATTTTAAGGACAACAACCTGACATCTGACGTATAATCCGCTCTGAATTAACAGGATTCTATGCTTTACGCTTTATGCCCGCCTATCTGTTCGTTTCTGTCTTTCGCCGTTGCACCTTCCTCAAGATTCATGCCTTTTAATATGGCATTTTTTCCAAACTTCTTTTTGATGTCAATCATTGCTTTCTGCATCCGTTTTTCACGCTCTAAATCTGCATTTTCCGCTGCCTGCTGTTCCTGTTGCACACTATAATCCGTAAAAAGGTCTAGCTGTTCATATTTCGGTGTCTGTTCTGCACGGCTTTCCTCGACCAGATGATTGGCGGTCACGGTGATTCTTTTAATCAGAAGCTTCGGATGGACAATTTTATCATATAACTGCATGACTGCATCGGTTATCAAATGTGTGGACGACGTCTGCCTTTTTAAATTGGCAGTCCCATGTGCGTGTTTCGGCACTTTCCGCCCGTAACGGTCAACAGTAATCTCTCCGTAATACTGCCGCCTCCTGTCCGCATCGGTAAGATTTTCTATATCATAACCGATTGTCAGCACAATCTGATCTGTTACTAGTCCCTTTTCCACCAGATCCAGCACCATCAAATCTACCATTTCCTTGACCACCAGCTTCGCCTTATCAAATTCATAGGCACAGTGCAGTACCTGTCCCGAACTGACGCTGTTGGTTTCCGGCTTATAGGCTTTTATATCCTGCATGGTACAAGGCTCGTGTCCCCATGCATGGTCAATCAGCAGTTCTGCATTGATTCCAAACAGCTTATAGAGCAGTTCTTCATTGTAAAATTCATTTGTTTTGCCTATGGAACATCTTGCAATATCGCCCATTGTATACAATCCATTTTCTGCAAGCTTCTTTGCATAGCCGCCCCCAACCCGCCAGAAATCTGTAAGCGGTCTGTGATTCCATAAAAGCTTCCGGTAAGACATTTCATCCAGTCTGGCAAGCCGCACTCCATCCTTATTAGGTTCAATATGCTTTGCCACAATATCCATTGCAATTTTGCTAAGATACAGATTGGTTCCGATTCCTGCAGTTGCCGTAATTCCGGTTGTCTGCAGAACATCACGAATCATTTTCATCGCCAGTTCTTCCGGTGTCAGATTATAGGCTGCAAGATAATTCGTGACGTCCATAAATACTTCATCAATAGAATAGATGTGAATATCCTCCGGCGCAATGTATTTTAAATAGATATTATAAATTTTTGTACTGTACTCCATATAAAGTGCCATGCGAGGCGATGCTACAATGTAATCGATCTCAAGCGCCGGATTTTCACAAAGCTCCTCACTGTCATCCGAAGCCCCTGTAAATGTATGATTCGGTGCTTTCCACTTACGGTCGCTGTTGGCTTCCTTGACTTTCTGAATCACCTCAAAAAGCCGCGGCCGTCCCGGAATTCCGTATTTTTTTAATGCCGGTGATACTGCAAGACATATCGTCTTTTGTGTGCGGCTCTGATCCGCCACAACCAGATTGGTTGTCAGCGGGTCACGGTTACGCTCCTTACATTCTACCGAAGCATAGAACGACTTGAGGTCAATTGCAATATAGATTTTGTCACATTTCATCGGCTCTAAGCTCCTTTATATTCTCTCCTGTCAGTATTTCCTTATATATATCATACCATACTTAAAGATTTTACACATTCAGGCTTTCTTTTGCCCATTTTGTGACTGCCTGCTCTGATTTGCTGGCATCTGCCCCATGAACGGCAAGGCCTGTTTTTATTACAGCACCCTTGCAGATTCGGTTTATATCCTGCATGGAACGTCCCAATCCACTGCCTTCGTGTGTCATCAGCGGCATTACATTTTTGCCCTGGAAATTCAGGGACTCTATCAACGAAAATACTGCCATTGGATATGTTCCACACCAGCACGGACCACAAATGAAAATATTGTCATACCCGCTGATGTCTTTAAGATATGCTTTAAGCTCCGGACGTGTATTGTTTTCATACTCCGTCTTTGCCTCTGCTGTACATGCATGATAATCTGACGAATAACCATTGACGGTTTCAACCTCAAATAAATCTCCGCCAACTGCCTTTTGAATAAATTCTGCACAAATTTCCGTGTTTCCTTTCGTAAGGCTCTCTATTCTGCCATTTACATAGTTTTGACCTTTACGTGAATAATAGATAATTAAATTTTTACTCAAAATTATCAACTCCTTTTTCTTGATAATTTCATTATAGTATTTCTAAAATGATATATCAATTCCTTCTACCCGGATTATTGATAAGTTGTGCTAATCGTTATGTACTATTCCCCCCTTGCCTCTCTAGTGCGTACCACTATATCTTTCATTTTTTCAGTATTGCTCTCATCTGAATCAATGCTATGCGCTCCAATTTATCTCAATGATGTCTTATTTACAGTTTTCATATGGATATTTCAATGTATTTCATGTTAATATTGATCTTTCAGGCACGGCTCTAAAATCTGCTCCGTTGTTACTGTTTCAATACATCCTATGTTAATGTTTATCAAGACATTCGGAGATTATATTAATTATATAGACCGGTTTCAATACATCCTAATGTTAATGTTTATCTTTATCAGATATGTCAAAATTTCTTCCACCGCTTCAGTTTCAATACATCCTATGTTAATGTTTATCACCCGCGACATTTACAGAGATATTCATAATTCAGAGTTTCAATACATCCTATGTTAATGTTTATCTGTCACGCATACGCATATTGTGTAGTGGCTTAGAGGTTTCAATACATCCTATGTTAATGTTTATCTAGACCTGTTATTGCAGGCAAAGAGAACCGTAACAAAGTTTCAATACATCCTATGTTAATGTTTATCCAACGTATTTCCGCCATTTCTAAGAATAACTATACCAACTTTTCCAGTATTTATCAACTCTTCTCGATTTTTTACCAGCCGATAACCCATTTTATTGTTTTTAAATAAAAATGACACACAAATCCCATATACTGCGGTTTTGCTTTATCCTTCAATATTTTCCAGCTGGTATTTTTTCTAAGTATCCGTATCAATTTTCTAATAATTTCCCCACATTTCTTCAGTCAACAGTGTTTTATCATAAAGACTTTTCACTCAATCTTTCTTCATAATCAAATTACTTTTTGAACTTATATTTCCTCTTTCCGCGACCGGATACCAATTCAATAATATCTGCCTGCATCAGATTGGAAAGAAATTTTGAATCACCTGAACCTTTCAGCTCAAGAAGTTGCATAACTGCACTTCTTCCAAATGCTTCATCAAAACCAAACTTCTCAAAAAGCCTATAGAGTTGAAAAAGCTAAAATCTGTCGAAATTTTTGTAGCAGTAAAATTACTGCTTTATTTTGTAAGGACCTTCTTGCAGTACTTATATGCACCACAATTAGGACATACTAATTTACGCTTTGTTATTGTGTGTGGTCCCATAATATAAGACTTCATATCCGGGACAAATCTATTCTTACAATCAGGACATTCATATGCTCCTGCATCTCTGTCAAGAATACACGCAATTACAATACCGCCACATATTACAACCAAACCTATAATTATAAGCAGAATCCTCATCCAGTTCTCCATCGCAAGCATTCCTGACAACAGAAACAATGGAACTGCAGCAATAATTGTAAGACCTGCTGCCATTGCTGATAATATAATTTTCTTCTTACTCTCCTGAGCTTCTCTAACTAAATTCACCATATTTTCCTCCGCTTTCTTTAGATAATCTTCTTCTGATACTCTTTCACCAGACAATAATTCGTTCACCGTTATCTCTAATTCATTACATAATGGCAACAACAGTGATACTTCCGGAAAACCATTTCCGTTCTCCCATTTCGACACCGCCTGTCTTGTCACATTACATGCCTCAGCAATGTCATCCTGTGTAAGCTGATTTTTTTCTGTAAAACTTAATATTGTCACCTATCAAAATAAATACCTCCAATTCAATTTATACCCAAAATTATACCTACAGGTGGCTGAAAGTAAAGAAAACATTGGTTGCAAATGCACAACTTTGGGAGGGTTGCTATTCAATCTTGCTTTTTATGTCTATAAAGCATATATCTTTTCTGTCCCAAGATGCTCAAATGGTCTAAACAGTTCTCTTAAGGAATCTGACTTCGACCAATCAATCTTAGAAACAAATGTTCCAAATGAGCGCATTGCATTTTTAAGATTTACCTGATTGAGAAGAAATTTCCATTTCCATTTCCATTCCCATACACGCCTTCTGCTTTGATTCCGTCTGTGTCTTTTCTTTCACCTCTTCCGCAGCGTACACTCCCTGTTGTGTTTTCTTTGAAAAAAAGACGGACATACATGCCCGCCTTCTCCATGGTTATTTTCTCGTTTCATTTTTTAACTATCGTTTCTATGAATTCAAATTTTCTCTGCGTTTCTTTACGGTAATAATCAATCCCGTTCCGGAAAGAATTAATAGTATAAACAGCCATACACTCGGTGTGTTGTCCCCGGTTTTAGGTGCAGTCACATCCTTCTTATCAGTTCCACTCGATGGCTTGTCATCAGAGGAATCGCTATTGTTGTTATCATTCTGGTTGTTATTACTGTTATCAGAGGTATTTGCTTTGATGGTAAATGTGGTGCTTGCAGAACCATCCGTCCACAGGATTTCAACTGTATGGGTTCCTGCCGAAAGTGTATTCAGGTAGGAAGCTTTCAGTGTGATAATGGTAGAGCCTTCCTTTGCAGTGTAGTTGCTCTTGTCTATCAAATTTCCGTCCACCTTAACTCCGGTAAACTTGGAGAAGTCTCCGTTACCCCGGATGGTGATATTACCATCACTGTCATGCGTCCAACTATTGTTTGCTCCATCAATAATCTGATAGGTGTTATTCGGTGTGTCAGGATTATCGGAACCGCCCGCATCCTGTACGGTCAATGTTGCGGAATTACTCTCTACGTTTCCTGCGCTGTTTGAAACAACACACTTATACTTAAATCCGTTGCAGCTTATATTGACTGTGGATGTGGTATAGCTCGTTACCGTTGCACCGTCAATGTTTACCCATCCTTTCCCATCATTTCTGTCTATCTGCCACTGATAGGTAAGATCTGTACCGCTTGCTGCTATGGTAAAGGACGCAGTCTCACCTACCTTCACTGTCGCATTGCCAGGCTGTGTGGTTATGCTTGGTGCAATCACATCCGGCACATCCGGTGTCTGGCTTTCCTGTTTAAAGGTAACTTCTATGGTGTGATCAGTATTCACATCACTAAAGGTGTAGCTTGTGGTCGCTGTCACTTCCGAACCATCCACCTTTACGTCCGCAATATAATATCCTTCGTTCGCCTTGATTGTATATGTAAGCTGACCTGCGGCAGATACCGTTGTCGTGCCACCGGGAGAGATTGTTCCACCGATACCTGCCGTTGCGGTAATCTTGTAGCTTGCTGTACCGCTCGGAGGCGTTATGCCCGCATCCTGTACGGTCAATGTTGCAGAATTACTCTCTACGTTTCCTGCGCTGTTTGAAACAACACACTTATACTTAAATCCGTTGCAGCTTATATTGACTGTGGATGTGGTATAGCTCGTTACCGTTGCACCGTCAATGTTTACCCATCCTTTCCCATCATTTCTGTCTATCTGCCACTGATAGGTAAGATCTGTACCGCTTGCTGCTATGGTAAAGGACGCAGTCTCACCTACCTTCACTGTCGCATTGCCAGGCTGTGTGGTTATGCTTGGTGCAATCACATCCGGCACATCCGGTGTCTGGCTTTCCTGTTTAAAGGTAACTTCTATGGTGTGATCAGTATTCACATCACTAAAGGTGTAGCTTGTGGTCGCTGTCACTTCCGAACCATCCACCTTTACGTCCGCAATATAATATCCTTCGTTCGCCTTGATTGTATATGTAAGCTGACCTGCGGCAGATACCGTTGTCGTGCCACCGGGAGAGATTGTTCCACCGATACCTGCCGTTGCGGTAATCTTGTAGCTTGCTGTACCGCTCGGAGGCGTTATCGGCGCTGTATCCGCCGTAAAACTCCAACTTCCACGGAATACCACGGTTGTGCCGTTTAGGTTGCCGGCATCCCAGCCCGAAAAAGCCCATGTGCCGTTTTTACCATCCTTTTGTGCCTGAATGCGTGTTGTGGAGGTATATTTCTTATCCACAGCCGCCTTCGCCTGTTGCACACTCGAATAGGAGCTGCTATTTAGCGGCAGCGTTGCGCCTGTCGGGAATACAGAGCCCCAATTGTATTGCACCGTATAATTTTTTGTCACCGGCGGCTCGGGGCGTTCCTCAGACCTTTTATAAATATAACGAATCGTCATACCACTGTTCGGGACAGCATTTTCCATCCCCTCCGCTTTAACAAAAGTGTAGCCGTGCAGTTCCTGCGGCGGCTGCCAATCAACCTTTTTGCCTACCGGAACAGTAAAGGTAGTCGGCATGGTGTTTGGAACATCTGTGCCATCCTCCAGCTGATATTGGATGGTGACATTGACATAGCGCTGCTGCTCCGTATCATCATCAGCCAATACCTCGCCTGTCGCATGATCTACAATCTCAAAGCCGATGGTATCGCCGGATTGCAGAATGGCATTCTCCGGAATCGTGTAAACCAGAGAGCAGTTGACAAGGCCGGAATTAAAGTCGCTGCCCTCGTAATCCAACGCACCCTTTGTCCAGAATTTGCTTTTCTCTTTCCAAACAGGGATGTCAAACTCCTGCGTAGTGAAAACCTGCTCCCCATCTGTCGTGACCGCTTTTTCGCCGTTGGAATGTTCCACCCACAGGCGCAGGGTCACAGTCTTCGCTTGGGTATTCGAAAGATTTTGTATAATGGTGCGCAGCTCAACCTGCTGCCCCTTCATGCTGCTATAATCAAAGCTGTTTTTACTGCCGCCGCTTAATAGACGGCTATTCCTGTCATTTTGATAGCTCGCATATGCGGAGGAATTCGCTGCCTCAAAGGCAGAAGGATCTTTTGTGGGATTTCTGTAATCGCCGATATACTTTTTCACCTCAGGAACAGCCACATAAAGCGCAGGGGGATTTGTAATGAGCTGACTCATGACCTTTATGCCCTGTAGCTTGCACACATCGCAAAAATCATTCTGAAAGGTCTCTCGCATCAGACAATCCCTGCTGGAATTATAGGTATAAGGATAGTAGTCAAGATGCGGGCAGGTATAGGTATTACGGAAGCCAAGCAGCTGCCTCCACTTCACTTTCGTGGGATCTTTTGTTGCAGTCATATTCAGTGATGTAGTGTAATTCCACTCACCTACAGGAACAGTGCTATAATTATATTCATCTCCCAGATGGAACAGACCGTGTCCCAGTTCATGCCGCTGGGTAAACGCAGAATATGCGTTTCTCGCTGACGCAACAATATAGTGAATACCATATTGTTTATTATCATGAGAGCCACCGAAATACTCACCGCTATTCGCCAACACAACGAATTGGTTGATATTTTCATACACATAATCATACTGTCTATAATTATGATCCATCGTGTTTTCGTTTGGATGCGTTTCATTAGGAATATGTGCGTCATGAATCTTCTCGATAAACGCAGGGCCTATGATGCGCTCCAAAACATGGTTGCGCCAGTTCCCTTTGTTAGTAGAAATTCCTCCTTTGGCGGTCGCAGCAAAAAATGTGCTGGTACCGCCATAGCCATCCACCGATGCCGTGCAGAGTGCATAGACATTAAAGCGATCCGCCATGCTGCGATATGGCTCTATCTGCAATACCTCCCCCCACAGCTTTTTTACATCCTCGACAAACTGCTTTTGCTGGCTTTTGGTGTAGCCCTCGGCGCAGTACACAATCACCATGTTCTCCTTATCGCTGCGAGGCTTCTGGATTGTATACACCGGTACGGTTACATTTGCATATGCAGGATCCTCAGTGTAGAGGGTACTCATCTCCAGCTGTAGATACTCATCCGTGTTCACATTCCAGTCACCATTCACATCCTCTCGCACAGCGCCGGATATGCCAATGCTGTCATCCGGCGCATCCGGTGCGGAAACAACATAGGGGTCCTGTGCGCTCTGTCCTGTGCCGGATGATACGGTGTAATTTTCCGTATTCAGATAGAAGGCAGGACGAACGCCGTAATATCCCTTATAGGGTGCGTCACGCAAAATATTCCCTTGAGGGGTCACAAATCGCATATCATGGTTACAGGTTGTAATCGGTGTACGCAGCCAATAGTTCCATGCTACACCGCTTCTGTTTTTTGCGATATGGTAGCCGTTCAGGTTATCATTAACCGTTTTGAGCTGCTGAACATCCAGCAGAAAAACTCTATCCCAAATATATTCATAATGGGCACTGTCATACCCATCCGCTACCGTATCAATTGTGGTGTTATAGGGAAGATCAACACCGGCTGCGTCGATATAACCTGCCGTATACTCCGGATGGGAAACGATAGAACGCTGCTTCACCGTTCGAATCGCTCCCAGCTCATCCGAACGAAAGCTGCGAAGGAAGCCCTCCTTTTGGTCATATGCTGCCGTTTTAGGATAGACAGAATCCTCTGTTGGCGGATTTCCGCAAAGCCATTTCACTTTTCCTGCTTCAGCGTTGGAATTGAGCCAAGAACGTATGTTGCTGTCTCTCCAGTGGTTAGAACCAAAATTATCTCTCCAGCTATTGCGCCGGTGCGAGCCTGTTTCGGCATTTTTGTTGGTTTTTGCATCATAGGGCATGTAATCACACAATACTCTATCCGAAAGCATCAATGGCCCATTGCTATCCTTCGCTACACAACGCCACACAATTGGCACTCCCCCATAAGTACCCATCTGAATGTAGTTACCAATTTCGATGGTTGGCTTGTTATCTGCCGCCCTAACCTGCAAAGGGCATAGCACCAAAATTACCGCAAGCAGCAGAAATACCGTTCGTTTGCCATATTTATGTTTGATAATATTCATAAAGTCCTCCTTTTGTCATTCTCTCCTGAGCGTCATTCACGGTCAGTAGGCTTCTCCCCCCATTTTTGACATATGTCAATTTATACAATTGCTGCATCATCGATATTCACCTCATTTCTACTTGAGTTATTGCAAAAAATAGGTCTTTCTGCGATAACCCCTTGTGCCAAATGCTGAAACACCTTCATAAAGATGTAATAGCTTATTTATTTTAGAAAAGTATCCGACAAAAAAATCCACACTTCCGACAAAAAATATATATATTTCTCAAATCGTATCATGGCGATGTACATTTGTCAATGATGTGACACCTCAAGATCACCACAGTCCTGATACTTCTTATACATGTCATTGATATAAATCGTAGGCGAAATATTCCTACCTTCCTCTCTTAAGATGATGCCATCAAGAGTCACATTCACCTTTTCCACTGGCTCTGCCACAAGCTCCATTCCTTTGAACTTCTCTGGCATATAATCCATAAACTTTTCTTTTACTACTTCCTTAAAAATCTCGTAATTCATCATATTACGGTTCCTCCTTAATCTAAATTGTCATACAAAATCCCTTCATCCTCGGGATTTTTGTGTTCTCTGTAACTGTTGTCTTCTTCGATTCCCATATCAAAAGTGGTATGAGATTTTCTTTTCTTTCTGTAATAATTCTTGAGAAACATGCACTTTCTACAGTCCTCACAGAATAATTCTTCCGGCGGAATGCCAAGTGCCTTTGCAATCCTGTTCAACGTTCCCGTCCTTGGAACTCTTGAACCATTTTCGTATTGGGCAATTCTTACATCACCTCTATTTTCAAAACCACTTTTCTCGCCCAGTTCCCTGAATGTCATTTTTTGTCGTTTTCTGTAATATCTGATTCTTTCTCCTACCACTGTTTGTCCTCCAAATCAAAAAAAGCAGGGAACATAAGTCACTGGCTTACATTCCCCGCAAGGTTAATTGTTACTGTTTATTCTTTTTCTTTCTTCCACGAAGTCCTACTCCAACACCTGTAATAAGTGCAAGTGCACCGATTCCAAGATAAAGAAGCGGATTTGCATTGTCGCCTGTCTGTGGAAGCTTAGGCTCTGTCGGTACATTGATAAGCTTAAGAGTTGCCTGTTACTGTTCTCTCAATCTGTGTATCAGCTTTTACGATTACCTTGCCATCTTTGTTCACGATATCTTCTTTCGCAAATAAGCCGAATACTGCTCCTTCAAGTGCTTCCTTAGTCTCTGAATCAGTCTTGGTTACAGTAATCTGCACTTTCTGACGCTCATTTGTCACATCCATTCCTGCAAATACAACCTTTGTATTCTGGTCGATATAGGAAAGATCTGCCTCAATCGGTGTCTCATCTAATACAAATCCATCAATGGTCTTTGTCTCAACAAGATAATACTTGCCAAGTGGAAGGTCATCAATTCTTGCGATACCCTTATCATTTGTCACGATGGTTGCCACCTTGTCTCCTGCCTTATGATATACAGTGTCAAGTCCGTCAGCACTTACGATATCCTCTTTTGCATATACATCAAAAGTTACTCCTGCAAGGCTGTCCTTGAAGAAATTGAAGATAAAGTCATACCAGTAACCCTTCATAAGAGTAGTGTCTGTTACAAATTCGCCGTCCTTATTGATAACGATGGAACCTGTAGGAACTTCATCCTTCATCTCTACATGTTGCACTTTGCCTGTGTCCTCAACTGTAAACTGGATATCTGCTGCCTTGAGATATCCGTAAGGAGCAAATTCCTCACGAAGAGTGTAAGTCTCTCCAACTACAAGTCTCTTGATTACATGTGCTTCCTTAGCATCAGATGTCCATGTGTCTACCACATTTCCATCCTTATCAAGTACAGTAAGTGTTGCACCTGTAAGCTCTGCACCGCTTGTGATATCTGTCTTTGTAAACTCAAAGGTTGTTGGAGTGTTTTTATACTCGCTGTTATATACAGCAGCCTTAACATCCTGTCCCTGATATTTTGTATCAAAGTTTACTGCTTCCTCATTTGTCACATATCCGGCAGGCTTTACAAGCTCCCTTGCAACATATTTTGCAAATGGATAATCCTTAACAAAAGCAATCTTTCCATTCTCATCAGATGTTGCCTTCTCAAGAAGTGTGCCTTTCTCGATAATAACCCTGCCATCAGCATTCTTGATATCCTCATCTGCATAAAGACCAAATACTGCACCTGCAATCGGTGTGTTATCTTCTGCATCAAGCTTAGTCACTGACATATCAAGCTTCTGTCTGTCATCTGAGAAAGTAAGGCTTTCCTTGATAACAGGTGTCTTATCATCCACATATGTGAATGTCACTTTCTGCTCATTCGGATTTAATACATATCCGTATGGAGCTTCCACTTCCACAACTCTGTACTGTCCAAGAGGAAGATTCTTAGCTGTTGCCTTTCCATCCTTGCCAGTTGTAAGAGTTGACACAAGGTCTCCCTTGCTGTAATACTTAATGCGGTTTCCGTCTGCATCCTTCTGGTTGTCTGCTGTGTAAATATCCTCGGCAGCATAAACTTTGAATTTTGCTCCGCCAAGTGAGCCTTCCTTATAAACAAACTCTTTCTCATATGAGCTTGCAAGAAGTCCACCCTTGAATCCGTCAAGTACCTCTCCCTTCTTTTCTACAGTCAGCTCTCCGACTGCAGGGGCATCTGAATATTCCACGGTGATGATCGCATCATTTGTATCACCATCTGTTTCAAATGCTGTGTCAGTATCAACAGAGATGTTGACATACTTATCATTTACAACATATCCAAATGGTGCAGACACTTCCTCAATGCGGTAGTTACCGATTTTAAGTGCCTCCGGTAAGATTAAATCTCCGTCCTCATCAGTAAAGAATGAAGTATGCTCTACCTTTGACGGATAGTCTTTAAGTTATACCCAAACTCACGGATTGAGTTATATACCTTATCAACAAAATCCTCTATCTCTGCCTTGATAATGGCAAAGTATTCATCATCAATATCTGACCTGCCATATCGCATGATGTTCTGTATCTCTGACTCGTCTACCTCTCCGTTAAGCTGTCTTACACACTGCTCATTGATAGAACGCATACAGGTAATAAGACCTTTGGGAATCGTCACACACTTTGATTCATCCGGAGACTTGTTGATTACCGGCATAATGTCGATTGTCCAGCTTCTAATATCTACTATCAGTGTTTTCTTTGCCATAGCAGGAATCTTGTCCACTACTGCTGCATAGCACTGAGGAAATACTGCCACATCATCAATTTCAATATGATATGACTCATTCTCATATTTGAAGCTTACACGCTTATTCTTTGTCAGGTACTTGATAAAATCATTCTTCTCTGCTCCAAACCTTGTAAGTGGTAGTCCTACGGCAAGGAATACCTTTGCCTCTGCAAGACCTCTTCTTTTAAGTTCCTTAGCTACTGCCGCAAGTGTGAGAAGATAAAAGCTGCCATCTTCGACCTTCGTGTCCTTTACCTCCTGTCTCACAGTTCCAACCTTATAGAACTTTCCTTCATACTCGAGTACATCACCGAAAAGTGCTGGAGTTGTTGTAATCTCCTTAACACCTGTGACAAATACCTGAGAGATTGTTTTCATCATTGACCAGCCATGATCAATGCCGATTACTTCTAACTTGTTATTCATGTTCCTTTCACTCCTTTTCTGTATTGTCTGCATTATTGTTTTGCAAAATTTCATATAATTACCCACACCCTTTCAAGTGCTTAGTTTGGTCAGATGCAGGAATATCATCAGACCTGCCATAAAAATGCTTTCTCATTAATTCCTCATACAGTTCATCACTCTCTGCCTTAACTTTCATAAGACAGTAGAGAACCACTGTACTAATAATGATTACGAACCAAATTAACACTTTGCCCATTCGACCACTCCTCTCAAATAAAAAGAGGACCAAACCAGCTGATGGAATATTCCATCTCAAGTGCTAATTTAGTCCTCACTAAATGTTTTGATATAAAATTGTACCTAATCTAAGCACACAGATTCACTCTCAGACTGATTGCGGACATCTGTGATACTGACTTGGATTTTCGGTTTTGATATAACAGCGCTGCCTTATCTACCGCTAAATTGGTATAAAAATAAGGACTAAATTAGGCATAACCCCTTGATTTTACTGGGTTTCATCTAACTTGGTCCTATTATAACTCAAACACCTCGTTCCCATTTTGAAATTGTTTTATCGCTGATTTCTAATTTTTCAGAAAGCTGTTTTTGAGTATACCCTTTTCTCTTTCTCTCATCAGCTATAAATCTTCCAATTTTTATTTGATCCATTTGCTTTCCTCCTTTCTGGCTTAATTATCCTTCAATCCTATTTCCAATCACACCCACGCAACGTAGAATATGGTGAATTTTTGCGGTTTCTACGCTCCGTAGAGTTAATGTATTTAATTAATTACCGGGATATGTTCCAATTTGCATTTCTATCCATTCAGAAATTGGGCTATGCTGAAGGAGGATCTCATATGGCAACGCAACATGACAAACAATTTAAACTTGATGCAATCCAGTATTATCAAGATCATAAAGATCTCGGTGTACGTGGATGTGCTGAAAATCTTGGCATCGGATACAGCACACTAACAAAGTGGCTGAAAGACTTCCGGGAATCAGGTGATATTCTTGCTTGGGGTTCTGGTAATTACGCATCCGATGAGCAGAAGGAAATCGCTCGTCTCAGACGTGAATTACGTGATGCCCAAGATGCACATCTGGACAATAGACGGATTTGTCTATCTGACCAGTATTATGGATTTATTTTCCAGAAAAATCATAGCCTGGACACTTTCAGAAACATTGGAAGTATCCTGCGTGATTGATACAATAAACAAAGCCAAAGCTCGCCGAAATATCGACCAGCCATTAATCATTCACTCAGATCATGGCAGTCAGTATGTTGCAACGGAATATAAAAAAGCAACAGAAAATATGCAGCGTAGTTACTCAAAGAAAGCGTTTCCGTGGGATAATGCATGCATTGAATCCTTCCATTCAATTATCAAACGTGAATGGCTCAACCGCTTTAAAATTCGCGATTACAAGCAGGCATACCGTTTGATTTTCGAATATCTGGAAGCTTTCTACAATACGAAACGAATTCATAGCCATTGTAACTATATGTCACCAAATGAATTCGAACGAGTATATGAAAGAACACACACTGAGGCTGAGCTTCTGGCGGGTTAAAATGGGGAAAAATTTCTCATTTTAACTTGTACTAAATCTTGACATAGAACCATATCGTCCCCGCCCATGCTGACTGCCATCACATCGATTTAGTCCCACACAATATCCTTTTTCTTTCCGTTTTTCTTTCTCGGATACTGTCGGATACGGGTGACAAAGTCGAGATTGACGATTTCCCGTCCGCCGTAACTTCTCTCAATGACCATGCCTCCATCATCAATTTCCTTAATGACGCCCTGTATGCTGCCGTCATTTGAAGCAATTGTATAAATGATGCATTCTTCCCCAATAAATTGTTTTGCAAGTTCTTTCATAACAACATTCTCCTTGTTTTGTTTTCTTTGATTTAGTATTTGCCACGCAACCGCTGCTGTTCGTCTTCTTCTCCTGATGCAGAAAAAGATAATCAGCACAGCTATAATCACCAAATAACTTCCCATTGCCTGTCCTCCTGCGTTTCCATCATGAAATCTTATTTCCTGCCTTTGAATACTTTAACGCTTCCTTGCAATATACAGACTGATTTACAATCCAAATCAGGCACACTACAAGAGATGGTAAGAATCCTATGCCAAAAACAAGCGCACAGATGGCAAGCACAATGGACAGAATCGAACAAACTGTGTTTGTGGCGGCGTAAGCTTTAAACGCACACTTGCCAATCATAATTTTTTCGGCTTCATCGCAGCTCTCCATCCATTTCTTTTGAAACTTCGTATCATAGACGGAAGCCGTTTTTTCGGGATTCATCTTTTTGGTGGTATCAACGCATTTCTGCTGGAATATAACCGCTTCGATCATAATGGTCAAGAAACCGATAATGCCCGCAAGAAACAGAGCGCCACTGGTTTCAGTTTTAAAAGTTTCAAATCCGTTGGCATAAGATGCCGCAATAAGGAAGTAAGAGAGGATAAAGGCTGCGCTTGTTACCCAAAGCACGATGGATAGTTTTTCGTCAATCGTATCGGACATTTCCTCATTTTCGCCGTCCCAAGATGCAAGTAGTTTTGTTGCGCTTTGATAAATAGGAACGCAGACCACCGGCACAATTACCGCTGCCGCTAACATCAGCCACGGAGCGATATATGTCCCAAAAAACATTCCTGCGGTTTTCATTCCGCCCGCCAGCGTGTTCAGCCCGTATTTTGCCGAGCAAAAGCCTATTGTTCCGCCGATAATGAAGCATATTACCATAATAAGCATAAATTTGGGCAGGGCTTTCCGATTTGCCCTCTTAATTTCATTTTTATCCATTATCTTCTTCCTCCTGTAAATAAAAAACTTCTTCCACGGCGACGCCGCACACTTTTGCAATCGTTAAGGCAAGGGTAACGGATGGCGAATAATCGCCACGTTCAATCAAACTGATCGTCTGCCTTGATACACCGCATAAGCGTCCCATTTCCTGCTGATTAACATTCAGTGCAGCCCTGCGTTCCTTTAAACGATTTCGCAGTATCATATAGCACCTCCGTCTGACAATTTTGCTTGTCCATTTGACAACTTTAATTGTCAAAATGTATTATACTCTTGTCATTCTGATCCGTCAAGGGTAAATTATTGCATATGGTCAAAACAATCAAAACAGTTTCACCCAAAAAAACAAAACACTCAGCTTCTCACCCACTGCAATTCATAAACATCCGATGCCCTGTAATAGTTGTGTGAATCCATTGTTCCAAATAATTTCAAAATCAAAGAAATATACAAGCTTTTGCGTTCCGTACTTATATCATATGCTACGAATGCTTCAATAATCTCCGGCATGGTAATACTGTGGGTTTCATCCGTCCGTTCCATGTACCACTTTTATCTTTAATCCTACATAATCTGCTATCATCCTCGCAGTCGTTCCGGTTCCGGACAGATTATGTTGCTGTAAAATTTCTTTATTTTCCATACACCATTTTAATATATCCTGTTTTTTTCCGTCATGGGCAATTAATGCTATATTTTTTGTTTTCCAATCGTCATTGTAAGATATTTAATCCTCTGCGTACCCCCATCTGCCATTTCTATATATATTCTGTAAAAAAATGATATATCGTTCTGGACTTAAATACTTTATATGCTGGCAATATACAACTTGGAAATTGCGAAGTATTACATGAATTAGGATAGAATTGAGTTTCAAAACATACACCGCTTCGTTTCTTATAAACTGCACCGTCTTTTCCTATCTGACCATTTAAAAAATTTCCTGTATAAAACTGCAATCCACATAAATCAGAATAAACATCCATTCCAATTCCACTATCTGCCCCGTACAATTTTGCAACTTTCCTCAACTTTCTGTCATTTTGAAATATATAATTATGATCATAACCTCCAGCAATTTTCATCTGTGGATTGTCTGCATCTATATCTTTTCCTATCTGCTTTCTTTTACGGAAATCAAATGGTGTATCAGAAATATCAATAATCCTGCCTGTCGGAATCATATCGTTACCTATCTCAAGTATCTGTCCCGAATATATTTCCATATAATGTTTAAGAATTGTACCTGAATTGTGCCCATCCAAATTAAAATAACTATGGTTTGTAGGGTTAACAACAGTAGTCATATCACTAAGCATTTCATAATCAATTATAAATTCATTTTTATCTGTGAGGCTATATCTGATTGTCTGTTTTAAATTCCCCGGAAATCCCTGCTCCATATGGGGACTGTATCGTTCCATTTGCACAAACTCACAGACATCATCCTTTCCATTTTTTACGCTGTAAAGTTTATGGTGCGATCTGTTAAAACCACTGTGAAGGTTATTTTGATTATCATTTTTATCTAACAGGTATTTTGTACCTTCTATTGTTACTTCTGCTCCTGCAATACGATTAGCATTTCTGCCGATATATGCACCAAATCCTGTATCCTGTTCATAATAATCCGTCAAATTATCATAACCAAGTACCACATCGCGATTTCTTCCATGCCTGTCAAGTACATAAACTGATAATACCAATGCCCCAAAATCGGATAATTCTACACACATTCCTCTGTTATTCGTCAATAGAAATCTGTGTGCTTTTTCTCCCTCTTTTGTTATTCCAAAATCTGTATGCCACATTGCACTCACCTATTCATCCATTATATCATCCACTACTACGCTTTTATTATTGTGTTCCATTCTTTTTCTGTACTCTCTTGGTGTAATCTTGTATCTATCCTTAAAAACACGGTTAAAAGTTCTTTGACTTTCAAACCCACAATCAAGACATATATTTGTAATGGAATCCATTGTATTTTCTAGTGCCGCAACTGCATAATTTAATCGGACTCCATTCACATATTTACTAAAATTACAGTGAAATGTTTTTGCAAACATTCTTGATAACACATATTTACTTACACACAAATCGTATGCCATTTTTTCAAGACTGATTTTCTCTCTAAAATTTTTGGCTACATATTCTACCGCATTATAAATCAAGTCATCACTCCCTACTGTGCTTTTATCAATCATTTGCATTTCTGTGAAAACATGGGCAAGAATTATCTGCACATATGCCAGTATCAGCATGGAATTTTTCTCTGTTATTTCTGCCAGATATTTTATGGCATTTACTACATCAGGATGCACTCGCTCTTTTTTTACAACTGGGTTCTTCGGGCTGTATATCTGCAACGCTTTATAATAGGAAGGAAACAAAGTTGGATCAAGATACAGGTATATTACCTTATTTTCTTTTTCCCCAAACACCTGATAATGATGTATTACATTTGGGAACACGATTGCAAAATCACCCTCGTCCATGTGATACAATTCTTGTCCAACTCCAAGCTCAATATTCCCATCAGTTACATACACTACCTCTATTGCTTCGTGTAAATGTGGTGGAAAATGCACTGTTTTCTTCCACTCTACCGCTATTCCATCAGTTTTGTTCTCATATACCAATAACACTCGCAAGCAACTCCTTTTAATTTATAATGTCAGTTGTCTAATCCGGCATTAACTTGTTACATTTCCAGTTTTTATAATACTGACAATTTATTTCCTCTATATCATGAATATTTTTCCCTTCAATAATAGCTTTTGCAAGTATATCCATTTCTTTTTTCAGTCTGGAAGGAAGTACTGCAAGCCCCATCAATCAGCTCATATACTGTATGTGAACCAATATAGCCAGCCCCGCCTAAAACCAAAATCCTCATAATAAAACCTTCTTTCTATTTCATAACACTTTTATGCCGCCATATTTTCTTATTCTCAAATCTTTACAGGAACCGTTACCGAATACATTATCCATTCCGGATTTATAAGACTCTACATATTCATTCTTCACAAATGCCTGTATTGTTCCAGCAAAACCACCGCCATGCACCCTGCATACACCGTTTTCTCCCAAAAGCATTTCACTTACAATCAGTGCAACGGAAACATTCTGATTTTTTATATCCTGATTTGAATAAACATTCTGCAAATATTTAAAAGAAGAATTACCAGAAGCTTTCACATTCTCCAAAAATGCTCCTATATTTCCTGACTTCAATGCTCTTACTTCTTTCTGTACTCTTTCATTCTCACAAATAAAGTGTATCGCACGAAGGACACACCTATCCCCAAGTTTTTCTCTTAAATTATGAATGTTTTCCAGTACATCATTTGCAGATACATCACGCAGCACTTTTTTTCCAAAATATTTTGCAACAAGTTTCATTTCCTTCGGAACTGCCGCATATTCATCTGTCAAATCAGCATGAGAGCCTTTTGTATCCGTAATACATAGTCTATAACCATACTTTTCCATATCAAAATCAATTTTTTCAACCTGTGGATTTTCCGGATTGGCAAAATCAATATGAACAAGATTTCCCGTAGAACTTGCCATCTGATCCATCAGACCACAAGGCTTTCCGAAATAAACATTTTCAGCATACTGTCCAATAATGGCTATCTCTGTCGCTGAAACTTTTCCACAATTATAAAGTCCAGACAAAATCGTTCCTATCAGTGTTTCAAATGCTGCCGAAGATGAAAGTCCCGCACCAATCAGCACATCACTTGTTATATATGCCTGAAAACCTCCAACTGCATATTTTCTCTCAAGGAATCCAGAAACCACACCTTTTATCAAAGCCTTTGTTGTTTCCTTTTCTTTTTCATTTACAGATACATCATCAAGCCGGATAATGATTTCATCGTAGTTATCAGAAACTAATCTGATTACATTATCATCCGTCTTTTTTACGATTCCAATAGTATCAAGATTAACTGAGGCTGCCAAAACCTCTCCGTTCTGATGATCTGTATGGTTGCCGCCAATCTCACTTCTTCCCGGAGCACTGAACAATTCCACATCTCCCGGCTTATAGCACTGCTCAAATTTCTTTATTGCATTGATATAGCGTTCCCTCTGGTAAGAAATCTTTGTCTCATCAGCATAAATGTCTAAGAGTCTTTCATCATATGCACCATCCAGAAAACTACGAATCAATATCTCTATCTGCATCTCAAACACCTCACTTCAAACAAAACTTAGCGGATAATGAAAGAATAGTGAATGTCTTTTTCTGCATTAATCCGATAATCATCTTCCACATCACTTCCCCAGCTATCAATTCCACCAACTCCTCTTACTGCACCATAGACACAAAGGACTGTTCTTCTTGCTGGTGGCAGTTCCTCATGGTGTGTTGCGTTTTCAATCTCTGATGCTGTATAAGGTAGGCATGAAAAAGCAAATGCCTTGTCGTTTTTCTCTATTCTTAATGTCTGTGCTGAACTATCCGTTCTGCTATTATCAAGACTTGTATGTCTTGTAATCTCCAGCCACTCTGTATCCATTCTCATACCACATTCCTGTGGAACCAGATATGGTGTCAGTCTCAAATCTGATACCTCATAAACTCCTTTTTCTGCCCCTGCCTTTCTGTCCGGATAGGTTTCCCCCGATAATCCCTTGTACATATATTTATCTGCAAGTGTCGGCATAATAAACCTCATTCCGAATACCGGAAGTTCTGGCATTCCCTTTACTCCTGTGTAATCCACATCCACCTTGATATTTCCAATTACATCAATTGTATAAGATACAATAACTGTTGTTACTGGATTGCTGACAGTCTCATAGGTATATTTCACAATTATTTCCCCGGCAGCCACATCACCGCCATAGCTATTATTGTCCGGAGCATACTGCTTTTGCCGTTCACCGTCCATAATAACTTCCGTTTTTTTACAGTCAATGAACATATCCGATGCGAGCCAGCTTCCACTTTTAATATGAAACCTGCTGCCTCTGTCATTATCTGTTAATGCTCTCCAAAAAGTAGGCTTTGGACAACGATACAGCCATTCATAACCTTTTTTTACTATAGACTCTATACCGCCCTGTGAATAAGAGAATATATAGTCAAACCCTTCTCCATGTACGCCAAGTGTATAATCTCCATATACAACTCTCAATTTATTCTTATCTGTATAAGCCATAGTAATACCTCACTTCCTGCATAGCTGGTTTTTCCTTACGGTCTGCAAATACGATTCCATTTCCTGAAAACTCATAATCAGAAGGCTTATCATCAAAATCTCCGCCATAACGCAAAACTTCTTTTCCTGTCACTTCATCTTTCACGAAAAGTGCCTGATCAATGAAATCCCAGATAAATCCACCGTGGTACATCTCATACTTATCTATTAACTTCATATAAGTACCAAGTCCTCCCATCGAATTACCCATATCATGCATATACTCACACAAAAGATAAGGTTTCTTTGGATTATTATTTAAATATTCCTCCACTTCATAAGGCTTTGCATACATTCTGCTCTCTACATCTGATATGGTTTCCTCATAATTACGGTCATAGAAAGAGCTTTCATAATGAACAAATCTGCCATCCTGCTTTTCCTTGAAGTAAGTATTCATTGCTTCTATGTCATCACCCGCATAAGATTCATTTCCTAAAGACCAGAAAAGAATTGCTGTATGGTTTTTAAAAGTTTCAAAATTACTCCTAGCCCTGTCAACAACAGCCTCCCGCCATTGCTGAATAGAACAAGGTACGCTGCACGATGGTTCAATCGCACCAAGTTTCTGGAATGTTCCATGACTTTCCATATTCGTTTCTGCCATTACATAGATACCAGCTTTATCACACAGGTAATACCACGGTATCTGATCCGGATAATGGCAGGTGCGTACCGCATTGATATTATTTCTAATCATACAATCAATGTCTGCTGTCATTTCATCCATACCGATGCTTCTTCCTGTCTTTGCACTCCACTCATGACGGTTTACGCCGGTAATGACAAGACGTTTACCATTTAAATAGATTACCTTGTCAATCATTTCAAGTCTTCTGAAACCTATGTCATATGGAATTATCTCTAATATTTCTCCATCTTCGCTTCTAAGCTCTACATATGCGTGATACAGATATGGGAAGTGATTATCCCATGCCTTAACACTTCCAACCTCAGTATCTATCACTCCTACAAGACTTCCAGCTTTTTCCTCTAAGGTGATATTGTCCTCTGCCACCTGATTATTCTCTCGGTCTTTTAAAACAAAATGGGCAGCTATTTTCTTTCCTTCTGGAGCAGTTACTTTCATCTTTACCGATACCCTGCCGCTTACATTATCCTTGTTTAGTGTCGGCTGAAACCATACATCTTCCAAATGCACCTCTGGCACTGCTTTTAAAGTTACATTTCTGAAAATTCCAAAAAAGCGGAAAAAGTCCTGATCTTCCAAAAATGCTGCTGTACTCATTTTATGGACCTGAACTGCCAGCACATTTCCTTTTTCTCTGATAAATGGTGTCAGATCAAATTCTGACGGTGTAAAACTATCCTCCGCATATCCTACAAATTGACCATTCAGCCACAGATACATTGCTTCTTCCACACCTTCAAAACAGATACAGATTTTCTTTTCACACATTTGCTCGCTCAAATCAAATCGTTTGATATAAGATCCGACAGGATTATACTCTGCCTCAGAAAACATTCCTGCCTCGTCCCCGGTACTCTCCATACTATACGCACCCCTGTGATATTCTTTTCCCTCCCACGGATACATTGTATTGATATAGCGTATTTTGTCATAGCCTGCCAGTTCGATATGCCCCGGAACCATAATCTTAGCAAATGAAGATGCATCAAAATTTTCCTCATAAAAATTTTTCGGTCTATCCATTACATTTTTGCTAAAAGCAAACTCCCATTGTCCATTTAATGACTGCATCAATGGATTCTTCGATTTTTCCATATCTGCATAATCTATATAGTAGCAATGGTCGCTGTGTGCGTCCAGCTGGTTTACACGGAACACTTCCGGATCGTCTAACCATTTCATATCAGCATTCATAATAATTCTCCTTTTTTCTTATTTTCTATATAACCCCTAAAGACAAACTTCAGGGGCTATTTTCATTACTGATTCTGCATATTTTCTTTTAATTTCATATTTGCACTCTCTACATTAAGGAATGAAAGAATAACTGTAATAATTATGTCAAATATGAACGGAAGCCACAAATACATAAAATACATCATATTAATACAGCTATCTGGCTGAACTGCGTTGTCAAGGTTAATATATCCACTTATATCTAGCATCCAGCCTGAAAGTGCAATACCAATACCTCCACCGAGTTTTACGCCTAATGAAGTACAAGAGAACATGGAACCGTCAATTCGCTTTCCACTCTTTAAATAAGTATGTTCTGAACATTGTGCAATTACTGCGCTCATGTCTCCCTGCCAAGGTCCTTCTCCAAGGGATGTAAGAACTGTAAATAACAGCATCAACGGAACACTTCCCAGATAACCTGCCACTGCAACCATCAGACGACATACTGTAGCAAGCATATAACTATACTTGTTTAACTTATACATTCCTTTCATTTTTGAAACAAGTGCAGGTGTAATGGCAAGTGCAATGATCAATGGAATATTATTCGCCCATGAAAATACACCGAACAAATTCTCATTCAGTAATACATATGTCATAAAAAAGATTCCTACATTCACCATAGAAGCACGAAGCTGCTGAAGAATGTAAATCACGCAAATCATTGAAAAATATTTATTACTAAAGAGAAGTTTTATTATCTGCTTAAAAGAAAGTTTGTCATCTTTCTCTCCTGCCACACTATTATCTTTTAATTCTTCATCTGACAGCTCTTTTACTGAAAATACAGCAAGTGTATTGGTAATAATACCTATAATACAGTAAATAAATGCGATAGTTCTCCATGCAGCTGCACCGCCACCAAACATTTCTACTGCACCAACAGTAACAGACTGGATGACTAGATTTGTACCAAATGAGAACATGAAACGGAAAGAACCCATCTGAACACGCTCTTTACTGTTTTTTGTTACCAGTGATGTCAACGCTGCATACGCAATATTATTAGCAGTATAAAATACAGCATTAAGCAATGTATATGCTATAAAAAACCATGCATACTGAGCTGTTTTTCCAAGACTTGTCGGAATTGCAAATACACCAAACAAGGTGACGGCACAACCAAAGAATCCATAGAACATCCACGGTCTTGCCTTCCCCATCTTACTCTTTGTATGGTCTATCATTGTACCGAAAAATATATCCGTAACTCCATCAAATAATTTTGATACTGCTATCAATGTACCTACTATGCCTGAATTTAATCCAACTGTATTTGTCAGGTAAATCATGACAAATGATGATAGAAAAGCATATACTACATTTCCTGCAATATCTCCCGTTCCGTAACCTACTTTGTTATACCATTTCAGGTATGTTTTTTCTTCCATGAGAATTTCTCCTTTCACAAATACCTATTCTTTTGCCTCGTTTTGTTCCACAACTTTATTATGATTAGTATATAAAAAATAAGCCAAAAATGACATATCATAAATTGGACAAAATATGCACAAAATGATAAAATTAATGAACACAAGTATTATATTGGATAAATTTTTGGTCATTTTTAACATATGTTTTTTTATATTTCAATACAAGGAGGCACACATGTACACAAATAATGCATATCTCAATCACTCAACGATTGATAGAAAAGATAAATCCAAGCCGCTTGTTGTAACTATGTGTGGAACATATAAGCTCTACACCCGCCCTAAACTACCTACCTGGAGACCTCGAGGCAGACTTGATTTCCAGTTGATTTATATTGCTGCCGGAAAAGCCCATTTTCATTTTGGTCGTAATAGTGAAGAAGAAACTATTGTTCATGCCGGACATATGGTTTTATATCGTCCAAAGGAGGCTCAAAAATATGAATATTATGCCGAAGATCAGACAGAAGTCTACTGGGTTCATTTTACAGGTAGCGATGTAACAAATATATTACGCTCTTATGGATTGACCGATAGCAAAAAGGTATTTTACTGTGGTTCTGGTCCCTCCTATCAGAATCTTTTTCGTGCAATGATAAATGAATTACAGATGTGTAATGATCGTTATCAGGAAATGCTTGAAATGTATTTAAGACAAATTTTTATAAAACTGCAGCGATACTTTAATAACAGCATAAGGATAGATAATTCCCGTGCTACAGAAGCTATTGACATGGCTATTGCCTATTTCAATGAACATTACAGTGAATCAATCAGCATTGAAGAATACGCTAAAAAAACACATGTAAGTACAAGCTGGTTTATACGCAATTTCAAACTTTATGTTGGTTCTACACCAATGCAATTCATTTTACAAAAACGCATTTGCAATGCAGAAGCCCTGCTCTTGAATACGGAATATAACATAAACGAAATTGCACAAATTGTTGGCTATGATAATTCTTTATATTTCAGCCGAATGTTCAAAAAGATAAAAGGCATATCTCCCTCAGAATACCGCAAAAATATATAATAAACTGCAACGGACAGAGAATATTTACATACTCTCTGCCCGTTGCAATTTTTGTCTATTTATTTTTTTATTTTGGCAAGTAATATCCCCCTTTGTGTTTTATAATGACAGCGTAAACAGAAAGGAGATGAACTTCCATGAGAAATAAACTTCACAACTTTATCGAAAATATACTTAGCTTTTATGCAACTTTCTTCACAAGAGGATTTTATCGTTTTTAAATACCATTCAATACTTTCCTCGATTCGCCCATCCTGTTTGTTGTAAAATAAAAATGTAGGTGATTGCAAAGCTGATTAATCTATGGAACGGAATATAAAAAAGCAACAGAAAATATGCAGCGTCGTTACTCAAAGAAAGCGTTTCCGTGGGATAATGCATGCATTGAATCCTTCCATTCAATTATCAAACGTGAATGGCTCAACCGCTTTAAAATTCGCGATTACAAGCAGGCATACCGTTTGATTTTCGAATATCTGGAAGCTTTCTACAATACGAAACGAATTCATAGCCATTGTAACTATATGTCACCAAATGAATTCGAACGAGTATATGAAAGAACACACACTGAGGCTGAGCTTCTGGCGGGTTAAAATGGGGAAAAATTTCTCATTTTAACTTGTACTAAATCTTGACATAGAACCACTTTTATGAACATTTCTTGGAACAATAATCTCATCGCCTGCCTTACAGACTGAAAGTACCATATTCTGTACTGCCTGCGTTGTTCCACCAACCATGAAAAAAGCATGCTCTGCACCAAACGCATCTGCCGTCAGCTCTTCTGCCTCTTTTATTACCGAAACCGGATGACAAAGGTTATCAAGCGGTTTCATTGAATTTACATCAATTCCCACACATCGTTCACCAAGTAAATCGACAAGTTCGGGATTGCCTCTGCCACGTTTATGTCCCGGAACATCAAACGGCACTATTCTTTTTTCCTGAATCTTTCGATAGCCTCATACAATGGAGCTGATGCCTGTCTTTTTAAATCCATTTCCTCTCTCCCTGCCATTATATTATCGCAACGGTTGCCAGATTTCCGTATAATACAAATTCTAAATTTTCGTAAAATACGGACTTTGGCTTGCTGCCAACGTAAAATGTGTGCTGTAAGGCACAAAAAGGCGTGATTAATTTTAAATTAATCACGCCTGTGGTATATTCAATCATTCTTTTATTAATCCCTGTACATGTACGTATACATATTACTTCATATATACAAAGCACTGAGATTCTGACCTTTCAGAGTTTATCCAAGTAAGTCACTGTTACCGCTCTTATTGACCGTTTCACAAGATGATATGCACCTTCGCATGATAATTTTAAAAATCAACTTATAAAACTTGGGCTTCTAACCCAATCAATAATGTGTGCCCTTGTCACACTCGGCAACCGACCCGCCCGTCCGCAAGGCTTAACATGTAATATAACCATGTGGTCTGCATGTTGGATAACTCTTATCCAAATCTTTTTTTACTATAATATATCATTTTTTAATGTCAACAGAAAAATAAAATTTTACTCAGATTTCACTTTATTTTTGCATTATTATACATTATCTCAAAAGATATTCTATAATTGCAGCTGTAACTTTATCATTAAGTTTCATAGACATAATGTTTGATATAATAACATTTTTGTTCTCACCGGATGTAAATAATCTGTAAATACTTCTCTTGTCATTATTATCCATCTGTGCCTGCAGAAGAAAATCATATATTTTATCATTAACATTTTCACCGTTGTATACAAGATTGTTTTCTTCATTATCAGCAAATATTTCAAGCTCTGACGCACCATCACAGTTACATGTAACTGTCCATGTATTTGTTTTTATATCGTATTTGGCATTATCTGCATTTTCAAATCTTATACCACGTGCAAATCCTCTTAATATAAAACGGTACTTTCTGTTTCGTGGAATTACCGATAAGTCACCGCTTACATCTATGCTTATTTTTGCCTTATCTTCATTCCAGTCGAGCACAAACTCTGTCAAAGCATATTCGCCTTTTTCGTAGTCAAATCCATCTCCAGAATCTTCGTACATAACAAATGTATTTGATGCACCTGGACATATAACCACATCAACTTTTTTCGGATTAATAATATCATTACTGCCACATTCCGAAGCAAGCGGTATTATTGCACCTGCACGTCCAAGCACAGGAATACTTTGAAGATTTCTACATAAAATCTGACTTTTTCCATTTTTACCGCCATTGTATACATCACCGGTAAATATATCTGTCCATATTCCGGCTGGTATAAAACATTCCTCACCGCTTTTTTGTGAATCTTCATCAATCTTTGTTGTAACAGGACACACAAGCATTTCACTACCAAGAAAATATTGATTTTTATAACTATATGCTTTCTCCTCAAATGGATAATAATAATACATTGGTATTATTACAGGAATATGCTCGCAATGACATCTGTAATTAAGTGTGTACATATATGGAATAAGTGCATGCCTGAATCTTAAAATCTTTTCCATATCACTGCAGTATGGCTCAGGATAATTCCATGGTTCTTTTCCACAGAACGGATTAGAGCTGCTGTGAAGCCTGTTTATCGGTGAAAACACACCAAACTGATACCATCTTAATGCAAGCTCGTTGTCTTTATATCCGTTCATATGACCGCCTATATCATGACTCCACCACGTATATCCCACATTTGATGCCGTTGCTGTAAAATAAGGCTGAAATTCAAGCGATTTCCATGTAACTATCGTATCTCCAGAAAATCCTATCGGATACCTATGGCTTCCAAGTCCGCCATACCTCGAAAGAATAAGTCCTCTTCTGCCTCTTTTTTCCATATCTTTAAAATGAAAATAATTTAGCATCCATAATGGGTCAATTCCGCTTGCTCCTCCGTTGTTGCCCTGTTGCCAGTCTATCCACCAGAAATCAACTCCAGCATTTTCATGTGGATGATGTACAAACTTAAAATACGCCTCAACAAACTCTTTGTTAGTCATATCAAACTCTATAGTTTTTTTACTGTCAGGATTAATTCCTAGATACTCTGCCATATCTTTATACATTTTTTCAAAATTCCGGATACCTGATGCCGGATGGACATTAAGTGTTACATGATAATTATGTTCATGCAGCCATGACAAAAATCTTTCCGGATTCGGAAATAAATCATTATTCCATGTATATCCTGTCCATCCGCCGCCAGATTCCATCGGCACATCGACTATATGCCAGTCCATATCCATAACAGCAACGGAAAATGGTATATTTCTTTTTTCAAATTCCGTCAGCAGCTCAATGTAACTTTCTTCACTGTATTTCCAATACCTGCTCCACCAGTTTCCAAGAGCGTATCTTGGAAGAAGCGGAACAGCCCCCGATAATTTATAAAAATCACGCAGACACGCAAAATAATCACGCCCATATGCAAGATAATAAACATCAATCTCTTCATGTTTCCTTTTTGATGGCATATTTTCTTCATCAAACACAAACGATTTGCTGTCATCAAAAAACGTCCTTCCACTCTTATCCATAAGCCCGTATTCAAGTTCAACTTCCCCGTCAGCCCTGTCAAGAGTTCTCATTGTGCCTTTGAGATTATGCTCCCGGGGCGGAAAACTATACGTCTTTGCACCAAAATACCACCTTCCACCGTAATTGGTAAAATCATATTTTACATCTATAAAAAGTCCTTCTTCACTAAATTTCTTTTTATCGTATATCATATGAAATGCTTCTGTCTCTATCTCAAGGCGGTCGTCACTTTGTGTCACTGAATATTCCGGTACCGGGAATTCCCTGTTAAGCACAGTCTGCGTCTGTAAATCTTCAAACACACCAGTCTCTGAATATTCCATTCTCATCATAAACGGCGTAAGCACCGAAAAACGATATTTTCCCCCCTGAACAATACATGCTTTGTTACAACAACTTTTAGCCATTTTTTTCCTCCGTTATTAAAATAATCTTTACTTGAAGATTAACACCGTCAGTTATCTTTGTCTACGTAAATAAAAATCAAAAATGCAAATAATACAGAAAAAAAGCTCCAAAACCCTATCAATTTTAAAATCATTTCAGGGTTCTGGAACTCTCTTCTATAAATTATTTGTATTCTACATAGTCAACAGTAACATATCCTGCTTCTGTTTTTATGCTATTATCATGGCATGCAAACATACCGCTCTTTACACCAACCCAGCGTCCTGCTTTTGCCTATTTTATGGCCGACTGCGGCGATTCCCCCTGCATACTTTGCTCCTTTTACATAACCTTCAAAAGAACAATTTTTCAAGGAATTTTTCCGCCAAGGGGCAACTGCGCCCATTCGGTGACAGGTGCCACCTGTCACGGTGGAAGGAGAAAGTAAACTACCCAACTGAAAAGATATATCAGCAGAAAAGAAAAACAGTAATGTTCCATTAAGCCGCAGCAAACAGCTTGTTATCAAAAGGCAACGGCGAAATCACATTCACCGCCGCTGCCTTTTTTCTTTCTGCTGTGAAAGAGTTAAATCAAATTATTTTTTTACCGCTTGTGCTGTTTTTTTGACCGTTTGTTCCGTTTGAAGGCTCCTTTGGTTATTTGCTCATTTACTCTTTGTTAAGTTTGTAGCTACCGCCATCGGTTCCTGTACCGCCGATAAGTGTTAAGGCGGTTTCGTTTACCGAAAAGGTATAATCGCAATCGCGGACAATATCCTCTGTAAAATCGAGGATGAGCTTTTTACCCTTGACGGTGTAGGCATAAGAATATGTCACATCATCGGCAAGTAATTTGCCTGTACCGTCCTTTTCAAAAACATATTGCGTATGCTCATCATATCTCCAGGTGCCGACCAATTCATTTGATTTTTTACCGAATTGGGCAATAATTAAAATTACAGCTGCCGCAACAGTGATTATTATCGCCGCCGAAAGCATTGCTTTCTTCATGGTATTACGCTTTTTTTTACGCCGCTTATTCAGCGCAGCAAGCTTGCTGCCGTAGGCTTTATATAAATATTCTTTTGCCATAAAAACCCTCTCCATATAAAATTGCAGCGGCAGCGTATAGTTACGTTGCCGCCGCAATTCTTTTTATTTTGCTCGCTTTTTCTTTGATACTACGGTAGTGAAACCGAGAACAGCAAGTGAGAGCACCGCCGCAAAGCTCCAGACGGCAACCATGTTGTCATCTCCTGTTTTGGGAGATTCGTTCGGAATCTCGGACGCTTTCACCGTGAACTTTGCAGTTGCCGTTCCGCTTTCCGAAACGATTCCGAGCGTATGCTCACCGACGGAAAGTGTAGAAACAAAATTGTTATTCAAGGTAACTATAATGCTGCCTTCTGCCTTTGTATAATCCTTTTCATCAAGAGTTTTGCCGTCAAGCTCTACACGAATGAAATCGGCAAATGCCGCATTGGAACGGAATGTCAAGGATTTCTTCTCTCCGTTGTTTACGGTAGCATTATTGCCTTCTATGATCTCAGGAGGAAATTTTTGAATAACGGTTTCGCTAAGAGAAATCTCTTTTGCGCCGGCTACATCCGCAAAATATTTACCGCAGTTTTCGCAATAATAATACTTTATATTGCCTTGCTCCGTTACGGTAGCATCCTTTGCCTCTACTAATGTAAGTTTATGCTCAAGCATGGCAATTTCCGAACCGGTTGTAATTTTCTTATTACAATCGATGCACCATGTGTCACCGGTGTAGCCCTTTTCCTGCTCGGTAGCGGGCCTTGCATCCCGAATTTCGGTGTGCTTGTGGTTGGTTGCGTCTACATCACCGTACTGCGCCTTGCAAACCTCACAAACTGCCTTACTTACACAAGTAGCCTCACCACCGCTGTGTGCCGCTTTGTCTATAACATTTCCGCAGCCGACAGTCTGACACTCCTTCCAATGATCGTGTTCATTGGTAGTCCAGACAGATGCGGGATTATGAGCATTCTTCGCAATGGACTGTCCGTCTGCGATTTTCTCATTACAATCGCTGCAATAAGTATCGCCGGTATAGCCCTCCTCAAAGCAGGTGGCTTCCTTTTGGTTCTTTAGATATGTTGTGCCCTTATGATTGTTTGCGTCAAGCGGTCCGTAAGAATGTCCGCATTCAGAGCATTCGGCCGGGGATTTGCAGGTTGCCTCACCGCCGTTGTGCGCCGTAATATCAAACTTTGTGCCGAAATAACAGGTATGCCAATGATTTGTGCCGTCGGATTCCCACTTGCCGTCAACATCGGTATGATTGCCGGTTGAGGAAATTTCACTGCCTGATTCGATTTTAGTGTTACAGTCGGTGCACCATTTGTCGCCGGTATAGCCGGCTTCACAGCAGGTGGGATCGGTTGTGCCGCGAATTTCGGTGTTCTTGTGGTTGGTTGCGTCTACATCACCGTACTCAATCTTGCATACCTCGCAGATAGCCTTGTTCACACAGGTGGCTTCTCCACCGGAATGATGTGCTTTATCAATGATATTGCCGCAGCCGACAGTCTGACACTCTTTCCAGTGATCGGTTTCATCCGTTGTCCAAACCGACGCAGGGTTATGAGCGTTTTTCGCAATAGATGTTCCTCTTTCTATCTCATGATTGCAGGTAGAGCAATAAGTATCGCCGGTATAGCCTTCTGCGTAGCAGGTGGCTTCCTTTTGTCCCACTAAATATGTATTGCCGATATGATTTGAAAAATCCTTCTCACCGTATTCAAATGTCTCGGAGGATTTTTCATCACAAACAAGGCAGCTTTTGTAATATACTGCGGGGCTTTGGCAGGTCGCAGCCGATTTAAGATACATTTTGCTAACCGTTTCGGTAAACTTATGGTTGCCAAGCTCACCGTATTCCTGCCCGCATCCATCACAAACCGCTTTTTTCTGGCAAGTCGCATTGCCGCCGGAATGTGTGTGCGCCTTGACTGTCAGCGCGGCAGAAACGGCGCTTGCTAAGTAGTTGTCGGTTTCCTTGTAGCGCACATAGTAGGTACCGGGGGCGACCCTGGTGCTACCATTGTCGCAAGTGATCCAGCCGGTGGTGGCATTGGCAGAAATGTTATACTCCATGTCCTCGGCGGTGTTCTTAATCTCGCCGGTGCCGCTGTTCTTAATATCCCCTTTGGTTGTCAGACCGGTAGGAGCCGTCTGCGTAGCCTTATCAATGATATAGGTCACACTGACAGTGACATTGCCAAGGGTAATGCCGGCCGTGTATGTGCCCGCATTCACAGGGGCAGCCGACAGTGCATTGCCGTCCTTGACCGCATACGCGACGGATGGGGCTTTGCCGAACCAGCCTACACTTTCTACTTTCGCATTTTCATCTTTTCCATCGTTAAATTTTGTTTTTTCGGGTTTCTGAATGGTCACGCTGCCGCCGCTGAAATCGTTACCGTTATTATTCGAACAATTTTTGCAGGTTGCGGTAATGGTATCACCGCTTGCGGTGTAAGTCCAGTTATGCACATGGGTAACCATTTTCAGTTCACTGCCGTTCAACTTGGCCACATATCCGTCGGTATCGGAGATGAAGTAGTCGGATGGGGTTTTGTCACTCATATTGGCATTCCAGCCGGAGGTGAACGGGTAATCGCCATAGTCTCCGCTCACAGTCACGCCGAGCTGCGCACCCTCGGACAATTTGTCGGTGCCAATGGTGATGGTCTTGCCGGTGGGAAGATAGACATTGTTCTTCGTGTCGCCGGTGAACTTGCCGTCTGCGCCCTTTGTGCCGCCCTTGGTATTGTCGGTGACGGTCACCTCGCCGCTGACGGTGAAGATACCGCTGCCCACACACACGCCGCCGCCGAAGGTTGATATGTAATCAGATTTGTATGCATTGTTGCCGGTGATGCTGCCGTCGGTCATCTCGAAGGTGCTGCTGCTGCCAACTACATACACGCCGCCGCCGCCATAGGTGGCCGTGTTGGTCTCACCCGTTTTCGTGCCGCCGATGGTGCCGCCGGACATGGTGAATCCGCCGCCGTCCACATACACGCCGCCGCCATAGCTGTTGGCGGTGTTGCCGGTAATGCTGCCGCCGTACATATTGAATGATGAATTGCTGCCGCTCTTATACACGCCGCCGCCATCGCCGGTGGCACGATTGCCGGTGATGCTGCCGCCGTACATATTGAAGGTGCCGCTGCCGCTGTACACATACACGCCGCCGCCTCTGCCTTGGGCGTCTTGGGCTTTGTTGCCGGTAATAGAGCCGCCGTACATATTGAAGGTGCCGGAACTCACATACACGCCTCTGCCGGTCTTGCTGCTTGCATGGGTGATCGTGCCGACGCCCTTGCAGTCGGTGAGGGTGATGCTGCCGCCGGTCATATAGATGGCATCCATTCCGTCTGCGGCCGTGATTTTGTGCCCGTTGAGACAGAGGGTGACATTGTTCTCAATCTTAATGGTATACTCCAGGCTAATGTCACTGCCGAGGTAGTAAGTGCCAGTAGGAAGTATGTAGAATGTATCGTTACTGCCTTTTGTCGGTGCCCAGGATTTGTCGCCTATTTTCAGCGTGTTGCCCTCCTGCTTAATCTCCTTTTCAAATGTGGTCTTGTAGGTTTCGTTTTCGTGACCGCTGCCGTTACAGGTGCTGCCCCCGCAAAGGTAGTGGGTGTGCCCGTTTGTTGTTTCCGCCCACACCGTGGCCGGAACTAAACTAAACACCATGCACAAGCATAGAAATACACTTAATAATCTTTTCTTCATAGCGGTATTCTCCTTTTTGCATTGAACTTGCATTATTCTTTCTTTTACGATATATTATATTGTAAATCGTACCTTAGGGGACGAGTCAATAACTTTTACAGAAATTTGGTGAAATAATGATGAAAAAACACGATAACAGCCTATTTCAAATCGGAGAAGTTACAAAAATACTCGGAGTCACCCGCAAGGCACTGCTTGTATACGAAAATATGGGACTTCTGACACCGGCAGTAAAGGACGAAACCAACGGCTTTCGCTATTATTCGGCAGACAACATGACGCAGATCCGCTCTATCCGTTCGCTACAGGCGCTCGGTCTTTCCTTAAAGGAGGTAGCGGAATATTACTACGACACCGAAAATATGGATAAGCTTTTAGATAAGCTTTATGAGCTGCGGAAAATGCTGGACAGAAATATTCAGATGCTTCAGGTGCGTTCGGCAAAGCAAGGCGATTTCACAGTGCATAAAACCGTTCTGCCGCGTCAGGTGTGCTTTTGTCGGGAATATCGGTGTAAAGATGTTGCCGAGGCAGCTATTAAACTGCGGGACACCTACATTGCCGCCGCCAGAACCGGAAAAATGTCCATGGCGGCACGTATGTTCACCGTGCGCATGACGGATGACCTGGGTATTCTTGATTTGATGTGCTGTATCCCGGTGGACGAGAGCTTTGACGGGGCAGAGCGCATGGAATTTGACGAAACGCACGCCTTGTGCATCTACTATCGCGGACCGTATGAAGGAACTGCCGAAGCCATGCGGGTGCTGATGGAACATGTGAGCAAAAACGGCATTAAACCCGCAGGACGGTTGCGCTCCGTTTATTTAGAGGGACCACCCAACCGAGGCGATAACAGTGCCGATTATATTACTCAAATCGCTGTGCCGATTAAGAAATTCGAGAAGGTGTAATTGCCGGCTGACAATGCCGTAATAACAGTCAAATATGAAATCACAACAAGCAATCCCGATAAGGAGAAGCCTTGTCATCTAAACAAGGTTCTCGGCAGAAATAAACTATCCTTTTTAAGCACAGCGGATATTCATTCGCTGTGCTTTTTTGGTCTAATCCCGCCATGTGTAAGCATTCGGCGCCTGAAACAGACAAAATTTGCTCCATTCTACCTAACCCGACAAATTTTTTACCGAATGCAATGTATACTGTGTATATCAAACTTATGCGCTCTTCACAGTTGCTCTTGCATCGGATAGAATAAAATCAAAGAATCCCCCATACAGCGAGGTAGTTATGAAAACAAGGAGATGTCCCTAACAACCGTGTACACTTTCAAAACATAAGGCACACAGCCGTCATAACAAGACAGTTTTTCTGTCTGCATCCGCAAGCGGTCGTACTATGCCACAAAGCATAGTGCGGCCGTTTTTTGTTTCTCGCGAACAAATAAATCCATACAGGAGGTGACCCCGATGTATCTTCCGGAAAAAGAATTCGAAGAAATGCAAAATAACGCTCTGCCATAGGTACGGCGCCCTGCCGTTCCTTAACGACAAGGTGAAACGATGGGAAAATACATAGGAAAGACACAGGTGTTGAAATAGCAAAGGCTGTTTGCAAAAAGCACCTTGCTGCGCAACAAAAACACCTCTCTTTTTTTGACCCTCGCGGTCGACAAAATTCCAAAACAAACCGTAAAAACGCCAACAAACACTCCTTATAGTCAGCCGGTCCAATAGGAAAACCTGCAACAATGCCTCCTGCGTTGCCATCCGTTGATATGAATACCGAATTCTTAATCTGCAGATTCTTTATCATTCCATAATTATATAACGCAAAACCCTGCGGTCCGCTTCCGTTCGCATACAGTCCGCTGATAGAATGATTGTTACCATCAAATACAAGCTTTTGGTTATTGTATGGATATCCAGATGTTCTGAACACCTCGTCCCACATCCTAATGTCATCCGTCTTCGCAACAGGAGTACCATCCTCCTGAATCAATGTTCCTTCATTTACTACGATATCTGCTGTAAGCCTTGCACCCTTTGTATAAACTGTCTGTGCATTATCTGCGTAGGCATATAGTTGTCCGGCATTACTGATCTCGTAGACTCCATCTGTTTCATTGTAATGTGGTTTTTCATAATAATCACATCCGGCATTGGTACAGAAGCCATTCTTGATATTGTGATGTGCCTCGCTTGCATCATTGGTATATCCGGTACACCCCTTATAAACCTTATACTTGTCAGATGCACAGGGATTTGGGAGCGAATTTTCCGAAGATAAATTCTGTCCCCATGTAGCAGATGACTGATTTAACAAATACGCAGCCTCACCATTATAAAAGGATTCCTTGGGTAAAAAGGTTTCTCCATCAAATGAGTGATCCCCAAAAAAATGTTGTACTAGTATCAGAGCACCCATAGCAAGAACTCCAAGACATCGTATCATTCGAATAGTTTCAAAAGGTAGAAGAATTTGCATACGTTGATTATAATCATGTTCGTCCACACAGTTATAATGGTTATCGAACCCCATATGAAGCAAGGACGGCAGCATAAATTGATAAGCGCTATTTTTTAGTCACAAGTGTTACAAAAAAGCTTGACCACAACATAATATGCCAGTGGTTTTTTCGGTGTTTTAACTTCTTTCATGGTCTTTCCTCCTGTTGTTCTGCGTTATGCTTTCTCCGTGCATTTTCGTATTATTTATTCTGCCATCTGACTTCGCCCTTGGACAGAAGCGGATAACAGATCAGCTGATCTGAATCCAGATTTTCCGCATGCATGTCAACCGCTGTGATCTGACGATTATCATAAGTCGTATAATAATAAATACCTTTTGCTGTATTACAACAGGACGTGTATATCGTGATCTCATATTTGCCTTCTGTCACCTCACAGCATCCACGCTGCTGATCTACGGATCCTAAGATATGGAAGAACTGGCTTACACTCTCATCCTCTTCTTCACCGGAGATCGAATTTAATTTTGTAAAGGCAACTTTCACAAATCTTGACTGGCTGGAAAGATCTCCAGGTATTCCCATTCCACCCATTCCTCTGCTATATGCATCAAGCTGTAATACTCCTGCAAAAGTACTCTCCGGCTGTTTTCTGGATACTCCGGCATAATTATTCAGTGCAAACATCTGACTCGGGAATGGTGGATTATTGGTAAGCACTCCTACCGGATTATCATATACATGCAGCCCATCTTTCATAGACTCAACAACGATACAGGAGTCTTTGTCTGCAATGATCCAGTGAAGCTGTGCTGTCGGCAGCTGTTCACTGAATGCTGTACCTGTCAGTCTCATTGCTGCCAGCTTCTCTCTCGCCTCTGCTACAGTAGCACACTGTGTAAGGATCCATGGGATGAACTCGAACTGTGCCACCTGGCTGACTTCTGTTTCATCTTCCGGCAAAGCCTCTTCATATGCCGCATTGCCGACAAAATTAAGACCTGCCATTCCAAGGCCTTTTTCATTAACAGCATCATAATAAAGCGGATAACCTTCTGCAACAAATGCCATTCCGATCAAAGCATAATGGCTTTTTATCTTCCCGGCAAACCGGAAATCAAATTCGTAATTTCTTGGCGTTATCGTGATCTGTTCCCCATAGGAAAATTCATAATCAAGCGTTCTGCCCATATAAAAATCTTTTGTTTTGTAAGTTGCTGCTGTACACATATCGAACACCTCTTCTTTCTGCTATAATAGTCCTGCAAACAATCTCATAAACAACTGTCCGAGCCGTAAATATGCACTCCGTCCTGTGCGGTACTTTTCGGTCACTTCCCTGCATTCATTCATGGTTGTTCCCAGATCATCTCTTATATCCAAAACTGTCTGACTATCCGCCATAAAACAACCATTTTCAAAGTGGTGATAAAGCAATGCCATTCAGTTAAGCATCATTTTAGTGGTTTTCTGTCATAGAAAGCCACTGTTTTTATGCCTAAAAACTTTAAAAATATTACAAAAAACAGTTGACAAGTAAGCCAATATATGTTGCGCAAGCCTTGATTATAAACATATTTCAAGGAGACTCATTATGGCTGATTTTTTCTTATCTAATTTAAAATCCACACTCGACAACTGCATCACAGAACTCGATGAAATTCACTCCATGTTCTGCCGTAATCCGGAAAGTGATTTTACCAGGAACCGCAAACTTTCTTTCCGCGAGTATATTCAGTTTATGCTCCAGATGCAGAGTAAATCCGTTTCAAATGCAGTAAACATATGCAGAGCATATCTCAAACACGATGGTAACGAAACAGAGTCCATGCTTCTCATACAAAAGTATCTGACACCTGTCAAGTACAATCGAAAATATCCTATCCACCTCCGTCCAAAGAGAAATAGGGATTTCATGTATCAGGTTGCATAAATCTCGTTACCATTATACTGCATTATAAGGCAGATAAGCAATCTGTCTTTTTGTCATAAAAA